>Ga0315906_10000086_pt1 | contig 141239 bp, 118 predicted proteins | sample LakEriMetagenome_4_FD_203526 | JGI IMG/M metagenome (GOLD analysis project Ga0315906, IMG submission 203526) | Freshwater fungal communities from buoy surface, Lake Erie, Ohio, United States - Buoy 2 MA122 | ecosystem: Environmental > Aquatic > Freshwater > Lake > Lake biofilm | place: USA...
AGTTGTACCTGTGGTAGTAAACTGAAGCGTCAGGTTACGTGTACCGGCGGTAGAAGGATCATCTCCATCGATGGTGACATTATCCGCACCGTTCAACTCAATGATACCCCTGTTGGAGGTAGCAGTACCGGTTACGACACGGTCACCCGACGGCTTGATGGTTACACTGGTGTAGCTGGATGCAGTTGCATTCCCGCTTTTAGTCAGTGGCGTAACCGCACCCGCTTCGGTGAAGTTGTTGATAATCGTTAACACGATATCTCCCTTGTGCGTTCCATCGTTAATCTTGGCAAAAGCCGCGGAGATGGACGCGTAGGAGCCGGTGGTAGCCGTTCCCAAGGTAGAGGTCACACTAACGTTTTGCGCGGAGGCCGTTCCAAGACCTAAGCCTGCAAAGGCCAGGGCTAAAACAAAAAAGCCACCCAGAATGCTGAGTGCCTTTTTGCTGAAAGACTTCATCGCGTTTACACTTCCGTTTGCAATTGTTGCATTGCTCGTCGTAAAAGTTTGCATCGTAAACTGGTTTTGAGTTATTGTAGCTGAGTGAATAAAAGATTGCGAATTGGAGGATGATGCAACAGCATCAGTGTTCGAAGATTGAACGGATACGGGTATAGCTGAAAGCTGCGCCTGTGGCTTGTTTCCCGTTACAAAGTTTTTGATCGCCGTAAGGATCGAGTAGATGTTTCCCATCAACTAAATTTTGTTGGCCACAGGCAATATGCCGATGGCAAAAATGAAAAAACTTGAATCTAAGCGGCGGAATTGGTTGGTGTTTTGAAAGGGGTTGGACGCGATTGTTGATGTGAATTTAGGAAACATTTTGATTCCATTCACAAATTCGCCCAATTTTTTTTTAAATTTTCTTAACATCTTTCCGACACTTGATTTTTTTATTCAATATCTCAGGTTTGAAGAGGCCGTAAATCTATTTTATGTCCCCATCTACCGGAATTGTTAACAATCCCGGTCCAAAAAGGTTGCAAAATGTCTCCCCTTTTTTAACGAATTGCACAAAAAATAATTGCCTAAGAGAAGACAAATTCGTTTCGAAAAATGTTAGACATTGAAAAAAAATAGAGAGTGGTTTTGCTGAAAGTATTGATTTTACTATGTTTTATTCGTAACCGTTATTAATAAACGCTTTAAGGGTTTCAGAGGTTTCAGAGGTTTCAGAGGTTCCAGAGGTTTCAGAGGTTTCAAAGCCTGCCTGTCGGCAGACAGGGTTCCAGAGCCTGCCTGTCGGCAGACAGGGTTTCAAAGGTTCCAGGGGTTTCGGAGGTTTCGGAGGTTTCGGAGGTTTCGGAGGTTTCAGGGGTTCCAGGGGATGTAGGGCTCGAAGGCAGGTTTCAATTTTATTAATTTGAAGGTCGAAGCAAAATATCATTCTGCCAAAATGTCGGAACTTGGCTTCCTCTAAAACCCTGTCTGCCGACAGGCAGGCTCTTAAACTTTTGAACCTTTTAAACCTTTTGAACCTATTAAACTTATTGAACCCTTTAAACGTTTGGAACCTTTGGAACCCTGTCTGCCGACAGGCAGGCTCTGGAACCCTGTCTGCCGACAGGCAGGCTTTGAAACCTCTGAAACCTTTGGAACCTTTGGAACCTTTGAAACCTTTAGAACCTCTAGAACAATTTTCATTCTTAATTTCGTCCCATGCCCCTCCCAAAAACTGATCCCCCTCTCCCCCAACTCTCCGGATCGGAAGGCTATCATATTATTAAAAATTATCTTGCAAAAAAAAGCAAAACACCCCTCCGATTCCAGGAAGAAACATGGGAGAAAATTTTAATGGGTCGATCGGGGTTGGTCAACGCACCCACCGGATGCGGAAAAACTTTTGCCGTTTTTTTAGGCTGGCTGATCAGGTACCTCGACCAAAAAAATCCGGTTCAGGGTCTCCAACTTTTATGGATCAGTCCCCTCCGTGCCCTGGCAAAAGATATCGCCCTTGCCATGGAAGATGTCATCCGCGATCTTGACCTCCCTCTCCGTGTCGGGGTAAGAAACGGAGACACCCCCGCCTCGGAAAAGCAGAAACAAAAAAAACAGATCCCCGAAATCCTGATCATCACCCCCGAGAGCTTACATATATTATTGTCACAAAAAGGCTACCCCGAAATCTTCTCCTCCATCCAAATGATCGTCGCCGATGAGTGGCATGAACTCCTCGGTTCAAAAAGAGGAGTCCAGGTGGAACTCGCCATTTCCAGAATTGTGGGTTTGAAGAAAATGCAAGTCGGCCTCCTCCCCTCCACGTCCCCTGCGGGAGTGAATCTCTCCACGTCCCCTTCGGGAGACATGGAGGGGGAGGCGAACAACGAAGGCACCGTATCGTCTGGACCTTTGGAACCCCCGGAACCTCTGAAACCTTTGGAACCCCTGGAACCTCTGAAACCTTTGAAACCTTTGGAACCTTTGGAACCTCTTCAAAAAGAAGTTCCAAATTTGAACATCTCGATCTGGGCCCTCTCCGCCACCATCGGCAATCTGGACGAAGCCATGGAGGTCCTGCTCTCGCCCTTGGGTGAGGAAGGAACCATCACCCGATCTGACATCAAAAAGAAAACCAACATCATCCCCATCCTCCCGGATGAGATAGAAAAATATCCCTGGGCCGGACACCTCGGATTGAAACTCGCGCATAAGGTCATACCTATTATCAATACCTCCACGTCCCCTTCGGGAGACATGGAGGGGGAAACGGATTCTCTTGAACATCTTGAACCTTTTAAACCTCTTGAACCTTTTGAACCTCTTGCCCCCCCCTCCTCCCTCCTCTTCATCAACACCCGCGGCATGTCGGAGCAATGGTACCATACCCTGCTGACCCTCTGCCCCGAACTGGCCGGCAACCTGGCCCTTCACCATGGCAGCATAGAAAAAGAACTGCGCGACTGGGTAGAAGAAAACTTGCACTCCGGTAATCTCAAAGCCGCCGTCTGTACCGCAAGTCTTGATTTGGGAGTTGACTTCCGACCCGTGGGCAAGGTCATACAAGTAGGTTCCCCAAAAGGAGTCGCCCGTTTTTTGCAACGTGCCGGAAGAAGCGGCCATCAGCCTGATGCCGTCAGCAACATTTACTTCCTCCCTACCCACTCGCTTGAACTACTCGAATCGGCTGCCCTGCGTGCCGCCGCAGAGGAAGGTATCATGGAATCCAAACCACCATTAATACTTTGCCACGATGCGCTCCTACAATATATATGTACACTCGCCATCTCTGAGGGATTCAATAGTGAACAACTCTACGCCGAGGTTCGTTCCACGCATTGCTACCGTGACCTCCAGCCGGAAGAATGGCAGTCCATCATCCGCTTTCTCACTTCCGGCGGCAAGGCATTGAAAGAATATGATGAGTTCAGAAAACTGGAATTCGAAAATGATACATATTATATAAGTAACAGAAAGCTGGCCCTCCGTCACCGCATGCACATCGGCACCATCGTTAGTGATGCCATGCTCAAGGTCAAACTAATGGGCGGCTCCTATGTGGGACATATTGAAGAATACTTCATCTCCCGTCTGAAACCCGGTGATGTGTTTTCACTGGCAGGCAGAACGCTGGAGCTGGCATCTATCCGAGAAATGACGGTTTGGGTAAAGGCATGCCGCTCAAAAAAAGCTATCATCCCCAGTTGGAACGGCGGCCGGATGCCACTGAGCGCCAACCTCGGCGGCATGTTGCGAAAAATGCTGGACCATGCCTCGCGAGGAGAGCTGATTCAGCCGGAGATTAGAGCCATCCAACCCCTACTGCAATTGCAAAGGGAACTTTCGTTCCTGCCAGGCAGCGGTGAACTGCTGATTGAGAAAATCGAAACAAAGGACGGCCATCACCTTTTTGTGTATCCCTTCGAAGGTCGATTGGTACATGAGGCCATGGCCGCCCTGCTTGCTTACAGGATCAGCAAAATTCAGCCCATCAGCTTTTCCTTTGCCATGAACGATTATGGATTCGAGCTGACAAGCGATCAACCCATTCCGGCGGATGATGACAACATAAGGAAACTGTTTTCTGAAGACAACCTCCTGCCCGATATACAGGCCGGTGTCAATGCCTCGGAAATGGCAAGAAGAAAATTCAGGGACATAGCGGTAATTGGCGGCCTAATCATTCAAGGCAAACCCGGCCAGACCATGAAGGCCAAACATCTGCAATCTTCCGCCTCCTTGTTGTTTGATGTATTTTCGGAATACGACCCCGACCATTTGCTCTTGCAGCAAGCTTACCGGGAAGTGATGGAGCAACAAATGGATGAGCCAAGATTGAGAAACATGCTGCAGCGAATCCAACAGGGAAACATCATCATCCGACATCCGTCAAGACTTACCCCCTTCTGCTTCCCCATTCTGGTAGACAGCATGCGAGAACAGCTCTCCTCGGAAAAACTGGAAGACCGAATCAGGAAAATGCAGGAGCAAATGTTGAAATGAATAAAAAATCAGCGGTTCATTAATTATATACCAGACACCTGCGCTCCTTCAAGTACAATAATATGAAGAGCAACGTAATCAGCACCGTGATATAAAACATCACACCCTTGAATGCCGCAACATTCATGAACAAGGCCATGGTCAGAAATGGAAGTAACTCGCCCATTATATATAATGACAACCCTTGTTTTTTCAGGGCCCGCATTTGAAATACGCCATACAGGCACAGGACGGATGCGAGCAATCCCAAAATGAGTATGGGATATTTATTTTCCAAACTCAACCGCATCAGCTCCATATAATCATCCGAGTTACCTACCATCTTCCTGACAATTGCAGGAACATTTTCATCCTGTAATTTTCCAATGGTTTCCTTGGCCTCGGCATAGTTAGCCTTTGCCCTTAGGAAATTCATAACGGTCATGATGAGCTGAAGGAAGTTTCCGATCAGGCTGAGAACAGTGATTGTCTTTAACGTAGAGGACATGACAGGCTTGTCGGAGAAAGGATGATCCATATCTATTGGCTTTCGGTTTAGAAACCTAAGTTAATAAAATAATCCTGACCGGGACCTTTCAAGTCAGGCAGGTATAAATTGACCTAATTTTATATCATGTATTACCTTCCCCATCAAATAGGTGATAATAGCTTCATCCTCTCCGCAGGCCGCACCCTTTTCTGGGAGAATGAAAAATGTCTGATCCTGTCTGACATGCATCTCGGGAAGTCAGGGCATTTCCGTAAGCATGGAATAGGCATCCCTCAAAACATGCTTCAGGAAGATCTTTTCCGACTATCGGAACAGATCCGGTTTTTCAATCCACCATACCTCATCGTTGTAGGTGATATGTTTCATAGCTACGACAACAAGGAGCATGAACTGTTTCAAAAATACCGAAAGGAAATACTGCCGGTCGATATTCATCTGGTCGCAGGCAATCATGATATCCTTACTGAAAGAAGATATCTGGAGATGGGAATACAGGTGCATCGATCCGAAATCAGAATGTCCAACCTGATCTTCAGCCATGAACTACCTGAGGAGGGGAGAAATGCCGAGGATTATTGGATTACCGGCCATATCCACCCCGGTATCAGCCTTAAAGGAAGAGGCAGACAATCACTGAAACTTCCCTGTTTTTATTTCGGCAAGGGTCATGCCATCCTCCCTGCCTATGGGCGCTTCACCGGTACCGTAAGTATCGAACCTGACGGCGAAGACGAGATTTTTGCCATCGCTGATCAAAAGCTTATCCGGATATAAAAGGAACGTATTCCCGCTATTACCCGAAGGTGGAAAACTTCAATTGGGAGCATGGGGGCTTTTACATACATTTATCTCAGTTGAGCAGAATACTCATCATATCGCTGTTGCTTTTCATAGGCTGTTCAGCCATGGCCCAGCATTATTTCCGCGGTCAGGTGGTGGATGAGAAAGGTAAGCCGCTTCCATACATTAATATCAAAGCAAAATCTACCGGCCAGTTTTTCAAATGCGATTATGATGGCAGTTTCGGAATCCCATCTCGGATCCCGACAGACTCTCTTTATTTCAGCTTCGACGGATATGAGACAAAATCAGTAGCCGCAACGGGCAAACAAATGCTGAAAGTGGCGATGAAAATAATTCCCGCTAAAAAAAGCAAGCCGCGTAGCGAATTGAATTCCTATATCCTGAACGTGCAGAAGAGTTTCAAATTCTGGACCTTCAATAACGAAACCTATACCAGCCTGGTGGAGAACCCCTTCGTGAGCCCCGGCAGATTTCCGGTAAGCACCTTCAGCATGAACGCCAATCGGGCTTCTTACAGCAATATCAGAAGATTCATCAATGATGACGAGGCCGTACCACCCGATGCGGTAAGAATCGAGGAGATGCTGAATTATTTCAAACTGTATTATCAGCAACCTTCGGCTGACCAGACTTTCAGGATGAGCTCCATCCTTACCGAATGCCCCTGGAAAAAAGAGAACAAACTACTCTTCCTAAACTTGTCGGCCAAGACCATCAACCTCGACAGCGTACCTGCCAACAACCTTGTTTTCCTCATTGATGTTTCCGGCTCCATGGGCGTACCCAAGAAATTGCCACTGATAAAAACAGGCCTGCGGCTGCTCATCAAAAACCTAAGGGACATAGACACCATATCCATTGTCACCTACGGAGGCAGGGTCACCAGTTTGCTGGAAGGCGTCAGCGGTAATGAAAAGGACCTTTTACTCAAGACCATCGACTCGCTGGAAACCGGCGGAGACACACCCGGAGAAGCGGCTATCAAAACCGCTTATCGTATCGTAAGAAAAAGACTGAAGAAAGGATCCAATAACAGAATCGTACTCGCCACCGACGGGGATTTCAACGTAGGCTCCACTTCGGAAAAAGACCTGGCCAACCTGATAGAATCGCAACGCAACGCCGGCATCTATCTCACTTGTGTAGGTGTTGGCATGGGCAATTACAAGGATTCAAAATTATCAGTACTCGCGCAAACCGGAAATGGAAACTTCGCATATGTAGACAGCGAACCGGAGGCTGAAAAGGTTTTCTTCACCGAATTTTCACAGACCATGTATACCGTCGCCGATGGTGTTTACCTGACGGTAGACATGGATTCCACACAGGTGAAAGAATACAGGCTCATCGGGTATGATAACAAAAGGACCGATATGCGCGATACCAGTATCAAGATCAGAGGAGGAGAAATCGGATCAGGACAAACCACTACAGCCATTTATGAAATCAAGCCCGGAAGATTCAGCGGCCGCCCGTTGGCAAGAACCAAGGTTTTCTATCGCTTGCCCGGCGAGGAGGAATTGCAGGTGCCCGTTTTCCATAGCTGTCCCGACAGCATCGTCAGCTTTCATCAACTGCATCCTGATCTCCAGAAAGCAGCCTGTGTGACCCAATTCGGACTTAAATTGAAATTGTCAGAACACATCTCCGGAAAAATCACCTGGGGAAAGACCTATAAGTTTGCTGAAAAACATTTCAATAAGGCAAACCCTTCAGAAAAGGAATTCCTGCAGCTGTTGGAAAAATCGAAAAAATTATACCGCAAGAAATTTCTGTGGTTCTTCTGATGTCAAGAGGATTTTCTTCTCCTGAGCTCGGATTTGATTAATGACAACTCCCTTCCTGTTTGCCCTTTTACGGAACTGTTCTCTTCAGCCCTTCTCATCAGATAAGGAATCACATCTTCAATAGGACCATAGGGCAGATATTTTCCGGCTCTGTATCCGGCTGCAGCCAGATTGAAGGTAATATTATCGCTCATGCCCAGCAGTTGGGCAAAGCAAACATGTGGATGATCCGGCGGCAGCCCTTTCTGCTTCATGAGTTGCACACCGAGCAGTGAGCTTTTTTCATTATGGGTTCCAAGGGCAACAGCAATGCTGTCAATATTGTCAATGCAATAACGGACAGCCTTGTCATAGTCCCTGTCACAGGCTTCCTTATCGGGCTGAATCGGAGATTGATAGCCGTAAGCCGAAGCTCGCAGCCTTTCCTTTTCCATATAAGCCCCTCTTACGATTTTGGCTCCCAGAATGAAGCCGTTTTGCCGGGCATAAGCATGACAAACCTGTAGGAATTCCAGCCGATCGTGGCGATATAATTGATATGTATTGAATAAGACAGGATAGATGCGATTGAATTCCTGCATCAGCAACATGGCTGCCGCGTCCATGGGTTCCTGTAACCAGGATTCTTCGGCATCCAGCCAAACACCCCGTTTCTTTTCAGAAGCCTCCCGGCAAATATTACGGAGCCGGCTCAGAGCCTTCTTCCATTGATCCTGATCCGCAGCAGACAGGCGGCCAACGGCACGGGAATATCTTTCCATCAGCGGCCACTCACTTGAGCTCATCAAACCATTGAGTTTTTCCAATAAGGAAGATTTCACAAGGCCGGTCAGTTTAATGCTGATAAAAGGGATATGATCACTTCCCGAAGCAAAACGGATCACATTCACAAATTCCTGCGCCGCCTTTTCGTATGCCTGATCACTATCCTCCTTGCCCTCCACCCCGTAATCCAGAATGGTATGCACCCCGTAACCGGCAAGCTTGTTTACAACCGGTATCGTTTCCTGTAAACTCTCGCCACCGACAAACTGACTGAAAATGGTATTACGCACAAGACCCTTCACGAAAGGAACCTTCCAGCGGATACAGGGAGGAATGATGGTAAGACCTAACCGAAGCAGAAGACGGTTACCCATGGATGAAAAAAGAAAATGGGCTTTTTTCAATTCGCCGTCTTTCTTGTAGGCAAATGCCAGTCGGGTATCATTGAAAGCAGGATCCGATACCATTGAATGGGGTTGTTGCAGCACAATAGGAATTTTGTGAGGCAAAGTTAATTCAAAGTTGGAAGCGGCAGGTTGACATTATTAACAGTAATGTAATCGCCTGTTGATGATAACATGGCAGGATCAAAGCCCGAATGGATTAATTTTGGAAAAAAATCGCATGAGTAAGAAATCCTCCGAGTCCAGGGTGGTAATGACCGAACTGGTGCTCCCCAATGATACCAACCTCTTTGGCAACCTGATGGGCGGACGCCTGATGTACTGGATGGATATCGCAGCGGCGCTTTCTGCCAGCAAGCATTGCAGTTCACCGGTGGTGACGGCCTCCGTAGATAACATCTCTTTTCAAAATCCGATCAAGCTGGGCAATGTGGTACATATTGAAGCGACGGTAACCCGGGCATTTCAAACCAGCATGGAGGTGCATATCAACGTATGGGGAGAAGACACCCTTCATCAATATAAATATAAAAGCAACGAAGCCTATCTCACTTTTGTGGCATTGGACCCTAACGGAAAACCAAGACCCGTACCTACACTGGAACCTGAAACAGAGGAGGAGAAAAAACTGTTTGAAGGAGCTTTGAGAAGAAGACAAGTCAGGCTTATCCTTGGTGGAAAAATGAAGCCGGAGGACGCTGCCGAATTGAAAGCACTGTTTGTAAAGGAATGACAGGGAGACAATGTTGGATCCCCTGAAATATCTTTTTCAAGCCCTTTGATAATTAATTAATCGTGCATGTCAATGAATCTTTTCAAAGCACTCCCGATTGCCGTATGTGTCATACTGACCTGTTTCACTTCAGGTGCTCAGCAGTCATATATAAATGGAAACCTCATTACGGGCAATACGCTAAATGACGGGACGCCCGCCCCTGCAGGCGCCTTCTGGAGCGAAATACAGCCACCCAACAATACCCTGGGTTATATTTCCAATACGGATGTAAGAAAAAGCCTGCTGGATGATTTTACCATTCCTCAAGGAAGCTACTGGAATATTTCCTCCTTTGTTTGTTACTCCCACATAACCAATTATTTCGGATCCGCCAATCCTTTCGATAGCCTGATGATCAGAATTTATGATACGGATCCGATGGTTCCGGGAGCGACTCCTCTATGGGGAAACCTATCAACAAACCGGCTTTCAGGAGGAGCTTTCAGCAATATTTATCGCACGAAATTCAATGTATTTGATGCCAGCAGGAAAATTTGGGAAATCAAAGGGCAAATAGATACTATACTGGGAGGCGGCCATTACTGGATTGAATGGATCGTTGGAAAGATTCCGCCTACCCTGTCCAATTCATTCCCGTTAAATACCATTACCGGATCTACAGGTACCCCCGGAAGCAATGCCTTGCTGCGTGACCTGAATTCCGGCAGCTTTACGACACTTACGGATGCAGGTAGCCAACAGGCACAGGACCTTCCCTTCAAACTATTTTACGATTCAATATTGCCCAATCCCTGCTCAGGGACCCCTCAACCCGGAGAAACATTGTCTGACAAATACTACGTATGCCCCGGGGAGACTTTCCAACTTTTCATAAGAGATACTCCCTTGGTAACAGGTTCTGCCTACCAATGGGAATTTTCTGCCGATAGCCTTTCCTGGACGGATGCAACGGGAGCCGTTCTTTCTGAATTTGATACCAGCCAGTTAATGCCCATGTACTACCGTTGCAAAGTATCCTGCGGCAGCAATGTGGCATATTCCGTTCCTTTGAAAATCAAAAAGCATTTTCTGGAAATCAGCCGGCAACCCGGGGCTCTGTCAGCGGCATGCGCTAACGAGGCCTCTACCCATATTGAATGCCAAAGCAGCTCAACCATCCTTTCTTATCAATGGCAATGGTCCGGCAACACAACAGGACAGTGGCATGACCTGAAAGACGGAACCACTGTAAAGGGCGCCCTGGATGACAGTCTTGCTTTGCAGCAGTTGGCAGATTCCCTGAATGGGAGTAGCATACGAGTGGAGGTAAAGGATGTGTGCGGCAATGAATATATCAGTGATTCAGTAACGGTGCAACTGTCAAGACTATCGGGAAAAATCCGACCTGATAGCAGCATCAGTTGCGAGAAGGCACAATTACTGAAATGGGAAGGTCGAAATACTTCTGTGAGGAAATTTCCATCCCGGCAGCAACCAACTCCTGTATCAATTCCCGATATGGCTGCAGCCGGTATTTCAGATACGATATTCATTTCAAATCTTCCTCCTTCCGCTTCCATCAAGGCCATCACTGTAAAATTGAATATGGATCATCCATCGGCAAGAGACCTGGCTATCACCTTGAAGTCGCCCAATGGCAGAGTCATCAATTTATTATACTACATGAACCGTGGTGACAGTAGCCTGTCCGTGCCCGGTTTCAATGGCACTTATATAAGCTCCAATGCATCCAGGCCTATCAGCCAGGGCGTTTCCACTTTCAATGATATTTACAAAGCAGATCTTGCAGATAATAAAGAGAGGCTGGGTCTTCCCTCAGGACCGACGCCATTGCTGCCCAATACTATCCGATGGGAGGATCTGTTCACTTCCGGTAATGGCAACTGGATTCTGGGAATTTACGATGGCAGAACCGGAAACACCGGCAAGCTGCTTGACTGGCAACTCAGTATTACCTGTGACGCCGATATTGAAGGCTATTGGAGTAGCTCGTCGGCAGTTGCTCTCTTTAAGGATTCAACGGCAGCTGTGGCTTATGATATTTCGGAAGCGACCAACAGTCTGTTTGCCAAGCCGGATAGTACTGCCAGCATCACCGGAATCACATCCGCTCAACACTGTAATTTGTTGCAAGCCTCGGATACCGTCTTTGTAAGGATTCAAAAAAGAATCGTGCCAAAATTTGACAGCATACCGCCCATTTGCCCGGGCGACCCCCTGTCTTTACCCGACATTTCTACCAATGGAATATCAGGAGCTTGGTCTCCGGTTCCCGACAACAGGAATACCCAAACCTATACTTTTCTACCCGATGATCAACCCGGCTTCTGTTTCGATCAGATTAGCCTGACCGTTACTGTCATTGACAGCTGTTTGGCTTTCGGGAGTGATTTGATTATTTATCCTAATCCGGTCAGTGGTACTGAGGCAACCATTAAATTCTCAAGAAATGCAGGAGAAGGGCCTTTCAACATCTTTATGCTGGATGCTTCAGGAAGAAGAGTTTGGGGAAAAACCATTGTTGGACAATCTACTGTCACAATTCCTACCGCTAATTTTAGTGAAGGAACATATTACCTTAAAATACAAAGCCAAACGGGTACCAAACCGATAACCGGTAGACTGATCATCCTGCATCCATGAGAAAAAGGATCTGATCAATTTTTATAATTGCATGATTTTCAATATTCCTTAATTTTTAATTGAACTTTTACTTTGCATAATTGGACGGGAAATTGTATTTTTCTGAGTCAACATATTTTGTGTGGATTGAAAATCATCAAATCTTACCCATGCTCAAAAGAGGCCGACTAATTTTTACTTTCTTAATAGTTTCATGCCGATTACTTACCCCGATCGAGAGTTTTTCCCAGGAATATGTGAATGGCAATCTGATTACTGATTCCATTTTGAGCAATGGCGCACTTGCACCATCGGGTACATTCTGGAGCCAGATCCAGCCACCCAACATTAGTAATGGAACCCTATCCGGAACGGATACACGGAGAAGCATCATTGACGATTTTACCATTCCGCAAGGGCAGTTCTGGAAAATCAACCGCTTGGACTGTTACTCTTATTGTACCGGTTACACAGGAAACAACGCACCCTTTGACAGTCTGATGATCCGAATTTTCAAGAACGACCCCAGGCTACCGAACGTATCACCTCTGTGGGGAGACTTTCAAACCAACCGATTTTCTTCCGGCAGCTTTAGCAAGATTTACAGGGTGGGTTCAACCTTTGATACCAGCAGGAAGGTTTGGGAAATCAGAGGCCTGATGGATACCACACTTGGAGAAGGCAGATATTGGATAGAATGGATTCTGGGGCGAACCCCCAATACACCCACGAATGCGGTACCCTTCAGTACCATCAAAAACCAGCCTGATATACCGGGCAGTAACGCGCTGATTCACGATCTCTCGGCCAATACATTCACTCCAATTACCGACCAGGGCTCAGGCTATAATCAGGATATGCATTTCAAGCTTCAATATGCAAATGTTTTTCCTGCCGCCTGCAGCGGCCTTCCCTCTCCGGGAAAGACGATTTCAGAATTGAAATACGCCTGCCCGGGACAAAGATTCAGGCTTTCAGTGGCCAAAAATCCCTTGATTACGGGCTTGAATTATGTTTGGCAAATTTCACCAGACAGTATCAACTGGACCAACATTACAGGCGCCGGCGACTTTTATCTGGACACCAGCCAGGTGAACGCCACCTATTACCGTTGTCTTGTAAGTTGTGCCAATAACACCGGAATTTCCATTCCGGTAAAAGTGGAGATGCAATCCTTCAATTTTACTTCCCAGCCTTCCAATATTGCTGGAAGCTGCGGAGAGCAGGCAATGATAAGATCGACGATTAACAGCTCCTCCCCGGTAAGCAAATTTCAATGGCAATGGAAAGATGGAGCAGGAACCTGGACCGACCTCAGCAACAGCCTGGTAATCAAAGGAAGCAATAGCAATGAATTAACATTCCTAAAACTGAATGACTCATTGAATTCCAGGCAATTAAGGTTAGCTATTACAAATATTTGTGGAAGCCAATTATTGAGCAATCCGGCCACCTTACAGGTAACCGTACCTAAGACAAATATTACAAAAGACTCTATACTGATATGCGAGGCAAGCGGGCGACTTGAGGTGACGGGCAGCCGTTCCTTACTCGATAGTTTCAACTCCACTATCAGCGGCTCGGGCAAACTGATCAGAGACACCCTCAGAGCGGGCGTAACCGACACGATAAGCGTTACATCCATACCCGTAGGGGCCAGAATCACGGGCATCAGCGTAAAACTGAATATCCGACACTCCTACATCGGTGACCTCTCCATCAATTTAAAATCTCCCAATGGCAAAGTCATCAACCTGCTGTATTATCTTAACGGTTCCGGTGGCGCAGCCTCTCCCAACGGCTTCATCAATACTATCATAAGCAGCCACGGCAGCAAGAAAACATCGGAAGGAAGTAATCCCTACACAGATTTTTTCAAGGCGGACCTACAAGACCCTAACGGTAATCCTGATTTCCCCATAGGACCATCTGTCCTTCCGCCCAATTCCATCCAATGGGAAGACCTGTTGGACTCCGCCAATGGCAACTGGATACTGGGAGTTTATGATGGATTTACCGGAGATCTGGGCCGACTGGACCGCTGGTCACTTCTATTTACCTATTCGAAAGAAAACGAGGCTGAATGGTCAGGCAGTGCTACCGGAAGCATTTTCAAGGATTCCGCAGCCACCCAGCCGCTGGGAGTGAATGAAACCGCCAGGGCTGTTTATGTGAAACCCACTGTAAATAGCTCTTACATTGCCAATTTGATACACCCTGATTGCCAGGGCTCGGTTCCGGATACTGCCTATGTGATTCAGAGAAACAAAATCATACCGGTATTCAATCCAATTCCTGACATATGCGCCGGTGACACATTCAGCCTGCCCTTGGTTTCCCTGAACGGAATAAGGGGTAACTGGTCCCCTGCTGTCAATAACAGGACGACCACCACCTATACCTTCGTGGCAAGTGAGGACAGTGGAAATTGCGTTCTTTCCGCTTCCATGACTGTTTCCGTCATCAATTGCAACAACAGCCAACTTCAGATATTTCCTAATCCGGCTACAGGAGGTATGATCAATCTTGATATCCCATCGACATCAAAAAATGGACAACTGATTTTATTCAGTAGTAGTGGTTCAAAAGTCATTGAAATTCAATGTAAAGAGGAAATCAACTTCAAAATTAACTCCAAGGGCTTGCCCTCAGGAATGTATCTTTTATTACACCTCAGTGATAAAGGCAAGAAAATCTCCTCCGCCAAAATAATCATCCCTTGACCTGTATTCAATAACATCATTTCCTTTATTGATTTTCAGCAAATAACAGATAACCACTTACCTCTATCTGCATTGCGGAAATCAATTTTTCGTACCTTTGCAACCCGTTTAAAAACCAACGGGATTATTTTATGTCATTCAATTTTATTAAACAATTAAACGCAGAGGAACAGGAACCTGTAGCCGGTCAGCCGGAAGAGGTTACTGCGTCAACAAACGAACCTGTGGAGGCCGCTCCTGTTGCAGCAACTGAGCCGGCAGCAAAAGCCGCTCCTGCGGCAAAGCCCGAACCCGTTCAAACCGCACATGACGATTTTGACTGGAGCAGGGACAAAAGGAACGTAGCAGCCTATTCCAAAGCGGAAAAAGAGCGCTACGACCAGGTGTATGATAACACCTTCAAACAAATCAACGATGGCGAAATGGTTATGGCGACAGTGGAGTCATTGACCAAAACCGACGTGGTTGTAAACATCGGCTTCAAAAGCGATGGATTGATTTCCTTGAATGAATTCCGCGACATCCCCGGTGGCGTAAAAGTAGGCGACCTGGTGGAAGTAATGGTAGTGGAAAAAGAGGACAGGGACGGAAACCTTAACCTGAGCCGCAAATCCGCACGTATCGCCAGAGCATGGGAGAAAATCGTGGAAGTCAACAAGACCGGCGAAATTGTTACCGGTTTGGTTACCAGCAAAACAAAAGGCGGACTTATCGTGGATGTATTCGGTATGGAAACCTTCCTGCCCGGATCTCAGATCGACGTCAAGCCTGTTACAGACTACGATCAGTTCGTGGGTAAGACCATGGAGTTCAAAGTGGTCAAAATCAACGAAGCAATCAAGAATGCGGTGGTTTCCCACAAGGCTCTCATCGAAAGCGATATCGAAGCTCAGCGCGCTGAGATCATCGGTAAGCTGGAGAAAGGACAGGTACTGGAAGGAACCATCAAAAATATCACCGACTTCGGAGCCTTCCTGGATCTGGGAGGTCTGGACGGACTTCTCTACATCACGGATATTTCATGGGGTCGTATCAACCATCCTTCGGAGGTGTTGAAGCTTGACCAGAAGCTGAACGTGGTGGTATTGGATTTCGATGATGACAAAAAGCGTATCAGCCTTGGTCTGAAGCAACTTACTCCTCATCCATGGGATTCTCTCGTAGAGAATATCAAGGAAGGAGATGTGGTGAAAGGTAAGGTGGTGAATATCGAGGATTACGGTGCGTTCCTGGAAATCATGCCGGGAGTGGAAGGACTGGTTCACGTCAGTGAAATCAGCTGGTCGAATACCCCGATTAACGCCAAGGAATTCTTCAAACTCGGCGATGAGCATCAGGCCAAGATTGTGACTCTGGATAAGGACAACCGCAAAATGAGCCTTTCCATCAAGCAATTGTCTGAAGATCCATGGACTACCATCGAAGATAGGTTCCCTGAGGGAAGCCGTCATACAGGCGTTGTAAAGAACATCACTCCTTACGGTGTGTTTGTGGAATTGGCTACCGGCATCGGAGGCATGATTCATATCAGCGACCTGAGCTGGCTGAAGCGCTTCAATAACCCAAGCGAATACACGAAAGTGGGCAAGGATATCGAAGTGGTGATCCTGAACATTGACAAGGATAACCGTAAGCTCCAACTCGGACATAAGCAGATCGAGGAAGATCCCTGGAATTCCCTTGAGACTGTGTTTACCATCGGCTCCGTGCACGAGGGTACCATGATCAAGAAGGATGACAAGGGCGGAATCGTTCAGCTTCCATACGGACTCGAAGGGTTTGCCCCTAACCGCCACCTGATGAAGGAAGATGGTAAAACTATCGGCGCAGAGGAAACAGCCCAGTTCGTAGTGATCGAATTCGATCGCGGAGATAAGCGTATCGTACTAAGCCATACCAGAATGTGGGAGCAGGAGAAAGAAGAAGAGAAACAAGCGGTAAGGAAAGAGCGCCAGGCCGAAGCGGAATCTGCGAGAAAAGTCGTGAAATCCATTCAAAGCAAGGTTGAGAAAGCCACGTTGGGAGACCTCGGAGTGCTGGCCGACCTGAAAGCCAAGATGGATAGCGGCGCTGCAGAATCCAAGCCCGAAGCTCCTGCAACGGATGCAGGTGCCGAAGAAAACAAGCCTGCTGAGTAAGAAATCGGTAACGATCAGAATATCAAATCCCTCCTTTACGGAGGGATTTTTTTTATCAAAACGGCTGAAAGGTTCGATGGTTCAAAGGTTTAATGGTTCAATGTTTGTCAGGCAATTAGCGATTCTGTGTAATTGTTCCCCTTAATTTCTCACGAGTTTAGCAAACCTTGAAGGATTAGAAGAGCATACTAAACCTTGAACCTTTGAACTATCAAACCTTTAAACCAATGAAGGCCATCCGATTAATCCCTGACAAGCCGAACAGAGAATCCGGATTTCTTATGATCAAAAAAATTATAAACCGCCGTTCCCCCAAAGTAGAATGAACGGGCCCACCCATAAATGTCGGAATAGGGAGTAACGCTCCACCAGTACCCAAATCTGCCTTCATATTGAAAACCTCCGCTATTATGACGCTGACCTCCCGGAAGGGCCGAAAAACCGGTACTATTGGTCGCCCCGGTATTGGGGGACCACCAGTTTGTCAATGCCTTCATTGGACCTGCTGCTGTGGTGCTTTGAAAGCAGTTAGTGACACAATTGGTATCAGTCGCAGGGTCCAGGTTTTTAATCAACTGATTCCAATCCCCATGGGTAGGAACATGCCAGCCATTGGGGGCTATTCCTCTGACATCAGTAATAGCATACCAGTTGTATAATCTCCCATAAACAGCGGCGAAAGTCGCACTATCATTATTGTACCAGCACCAGGCCCCGGTGGTGAGGTTAGTCCATTGGGCGGAGTCAGTCACATGCGGTATCGGATCCCCGTTCCTATAACTTGTGATATCCAGATTTTTTGTGGACCACATTTGATTGCCAATAATAACAGAAGGAACAGTGGTATCATACAAAGGAACATAACCTTTGGGTGTTCCTCCGGTCAGATTGCCCCATGCAACCCCGTCAAATACCTGAGCCTCACCCCTGGGACCGCAATCAATACAGTAAATGATCAAACCCTGAGCCGGATTACTGATGGCATTTCTTTCCAAAAAGGTCAATCTGGGCGGCAAAAACCCCTTCGAATTGGCTTTTAATTCAAGTAAGGCAGTGGGGTGCGCTCCCGCAGTTCCAATACCGACACCGGATGTTTGAGCCATCGAAAATAATCCCTGAATGGAAACTAGAACCAACAATAGTATAGGTTTCATTTCAATTGATTTTGTCAATAATTGTTCTTGGAAGATAATGGAAATTAAGAGGCTGCTGCAGATTATTTTAGGAAACAAGGGCAAATGAATGCCTGAAGGCTCTCGAAGCGCTGCCTGAGGCTCTCGAAGGCAGCGCGGTTTATTGTTTATTGTTCATGGTTTATGGTTGGCTACTTAAGAACCAATAAAGCGCTTCATGAATAATAAACAACCATAAACCTTGAACCTTGAACTTTAAACCAAAAACCCTAAACCGAATCCCCTACTCCGCCCAGCTCATCACGTAATCCTGATTTTCGATACCCAGTGCTTCATGCGTGAGTTGTAAAGGACGAAATGTGTCCACCATTACCGCAAGCTCCTTGGTTTCTTTCGCTCCTATGCTCTTTTCTACCGCGCCGGGGTGAGGACCATGCGGGATACCGGCAGGGTGCAAAGTAATCATACCACGTGTCACATGTTTGCGACTCATGAAGTCGCCATCGACATAATACAATACCTCATCACTGTCGATATTGCTATGGTTGTAAGGTGCAGGAATGGAGTCAGGATGATAATCGTATAATCTTGGCACGAAGGAACAAACTACAAAACTATTGGTCTCGAAGGTCTGGTGAACAGGTGGTGGCTGATGTACCCTGCCCGTGATCGGCTCGAAATCGTGAATGCTGAATATGTAAGGATAACAGCAGCCATCCCAACCCACCACATCAAAGGGATGACTGGCATAATGGATGCCATACATCTTTCCCTTCTTCTTCGTCTGAATCAGGAAGTCGCCCTTCTCATCATAGGCCTTCAGATTTTCAGGTCCCCTGATATCACGCTCGCAGTAAGGAGAATGCTCCATCAATTGCCCGAATTTGCTCATATAGCGCTTGGGAAAACGTAAAGGAGAAAAAGACTCTACAATGAATAAGCGGTTGTCCGCAGTATCAAAACTGATCTGATAGGTCGTACCTCTGGGAATAACGATATAATCGCCATAGCCGAACTTGAGCTCACCGTAACAACTCGTCATGACGCCGCTTCCTTCATGCACAAAAATCATTTCATCAGCATCAGCGTTTTTATAAAAATAACCTTTCATGCTTTGACGAGGTGAGGCAAGAACGATGTGACAGTCATCATTCACCAGCACAGGCTTTCTGCTCTTGAGATAATCATCCTCCGGGGAAATATGGAAGCCCTCGAAACTTCGGTGCTTCAGCATTTTCGCCTCGGCCACCCTGGGAGTGACATCCACGGGCTCCTCACAGCGTATGATGGAGGTTGGCGGATGAATATGATATAAAAGTGAATAATCATCAGAAAAACCTTCCGTGGAAAAAAGCTGCTCCGAATATAAACCGCCATCCGGTTTCCTGAATTGAGTATGACGCTTATGCGGAATCTGACCCGCTCTTTGGTAATGAGGCATGAACTTGAATTTTTACGATCGCATTCGGACAAAGAAACCTTGCCCTATCTTCGGTCAAATTTAAGCCATTTTGCCTTGACCCGGATTGGATTATTATCAGACACGCACGGCTATTTGGATGAAAATATCCTTTTTCATTTGGCTGCCTGCGATGAAATATGGCATGCCGGCGACTGGGGCAACGCCTCTGTTTATGAGTTGCTCAGGAAAAACAATCCGAATAAACCCATACGCGGAGTCTTTGGCAATATTGACGGACAGGACATCCGATCGCTTTTCCCGGAGACGAATATTTTCGCCTGTGAACAAGTCAACGTATTCATGATACATATCGGAGGCTACCCTCCCAACAAATACTCCAAGGGAGTGAAGGAGGAAATTGTAAAACATGAAGCCGGGCTTTTCATTTGCGGACATTCCCACATTCTGAAGGTAATGTATGATGATCAGCTGAATTGCCTGCATATGAACCCGGGAGCAGCCGGAAAACAAGGCTGGCAAAAGGTGAGAACTCTGCTGCGATTTGAAATTGACGGAAAAGATATTCGCGATTGCAGCGTGATAGAACTACCCTGAAAGATCAGGGTAGCCAGTCGGCAATGAATATATTGGTATCTCTAGTTCCGCCATTATTCCTGTTGCTGCAAAAAACGATTTTTCGCCCATCAGGACTGAACATAGGAAAGGCATCAAAGCCTTTATCCCTGGAGATTTTTTCAAGCTCATCCTTACCGGGCTCTTTCAAATACATGTTGAATGGAAATCCGCGGGCATATTCATGATTGCTGCAGAAAATGAATTTACTGCTTCCCGGAACAAAATTCGGAGCCCAGTTGGCCTTGCCTAATCCGGTAACCTGCCTGGCATCGCTTCCATCAGCATTAGCGATCCATACTTCCATGTTGGTAGGGGCTACCAGACCCTGTAACAGTAAATTTTGATAGTCCTTCAATTCTTCCTCCGTTTTTAGCCTTGAGGCCCGCCAGATGATTTTACTGCCATCTTCATTGAACCATGCCCCTCCATCATACCCTGGAGTATTGGTCAAACGCTTCACATCCCTACCCTCCGGATCCATACTGTAAAGATCAAGATCGCCATCTCGCATGGAGGTGAATACTATCCTGTCTCCTTTGGGAGAAATAGTAGCCTCCGCATCATATCCATCCGTTTGAGTCAGTTTGCGAACGATTGTTCCGTTGGTATCGGCCTTATAAATATCAAAAGAAGAATAGATGGGCCATAGATAGCGATTACCGTATTTACTGCGATCGGGAACCGGGGGACATTCCTGCCCACCCTCATGAGTGGATCCATATAGAATATGTTTCCCGTCAGGATAAAAGAAGGCGCAGGTAGTTCTTCCTTTGCCCGTACTCACCAGCTTTGGCCGGAAGACTTCCGCAGGACTTTGCGGAATTCGACCGAAGAAAATCTGGTCGCAGGGGATATTCTCTTTCGGGTTGGTTTTCTGAAAAACCAGATACTTCCCATCATAACTGAAGTAGGCCTCTGCATTGTCGCCGCCAAAGCTGAGTTGCCTGATATTACGGAAATGAGCCTCTCCCGGAAAAAGCAAGGAATCCTGCGCATTGACCATTGAGGAAAAAGTGGAAAAGGCCAGTATGGTAAATATGGTTTTAATATGCCCTATCTGAGTCATTTCAATTCTTTAGGCCGCAAAGGTACCGAGCAAGAGTTGACCCGGCAAATCAACCAATGTTTCTTTTGTTAATTTTGACAAATGAAAAGTTGTTGGTCATCTGCTTTCGTTTTCATCCTGTTCTTGTTTGCCTGCAATGGCAACAACGATTCGGGCATCCATCCAGAATCAATCATGAGTGAAGAGGCAACGCTTCGGATGCTGATTCAAAAATTCCCGGACTCGCTTCTACTGAGGGAACAGCTGATCCAATATCATCGGGATTCAGGCAACTACGCGGCAGCTATCAGGGATTGCGACAGCCTGATTGCCAGATTTCCGGGATACTTCAAAGGATGGAGCATTCTATCGAAACTGCAATTTGAAAAAGGAGACAGCCTTGCCGCTCTACCCTCCATGGAGAGAGCCGCCATATTGCTACCCTCCCCCGGCAACCTCATAGAGCTAGGGTCTTTGATGGCGGTGCTAAAAGATGACAGGGCGCCGGCAGTTGCGGATAAATTGATATCAGGAACTCCATCCGAACAACAGGAAGGTTTGCTGATAAAAGGAATCTATTACAACAATACCGGAAAGTTCGATTCCGCAATCGTTTTCCTGGATGAATGCCTCGGACTGAGCTATACCAATATGAAAGCATACAGAGAGAAAGCCATCGCCTTGTATGAAAAAGGAGATTTCAGTAAAGCCTTGGTAACTTTAGACAAAGCCATCATGCTTCAGAACAACTTTTCAGAAGCTCATTTCTATTCGGGCAGATGTCTTGAAAAACTGAATCGTAAGGAAGATGCCCTGGAAGCCTATGAAACGGCTTTGGCACTTGAGCAAAATGATTATCCGGAAGCATCGGAAGCAATTGCAAAACTCAAGAATGCCGAAAAAAAATGAACCCGTCATAATCTTCCTAAATTTGCAACAACCGAACCGAATAAGATGCCGATCATTGCCCCCTCTCTGTTGTCCGCCGATTTCCTGAATCTGGAAAAGGACTGTAAAATGCTGAATGAAAGCGCTGCCGAATGGTATCACCTGGACGTGATGGACGGGCATTTCGTACCCAACATCAGTTTCGGCCCCATGGTTGTGGGATTCATCAGAACAGCTACCAAGAAATACTGTGATGTACATCTGATGATTGAAAATCCGGAGAACTATGCCGAAGCATTCGCCAAAGCGGGAGCCGACAATCTAACAGTACATATTGAGACCTGCAAAGACCTGCATGCCAATCTCCGACAGATCAAAGATCTTGGCATGCATGCAGGGATAGCCATCAATCCCGGAACCGATGTGAACTTGTTGCAGCCTTTTCTCGAGGAAGCCGATGTCATTTGCATGATGAGCGTGAATCCCGGATTCGGCGGGCAAAAATTCATTGATGCCACCTACGACAGGATCAGAGTCCTTCGGAAAATGATAGATGAAAAGGGACTCAAGGTAAAAATAGAGATTGACGGAGGTGTTACCCTGGAAAATGCACCCGGCATCGTGGCAGCAGGTGCCGATGTGCTGGTGGCAGGCAATACCGTATTCAAATCTTCCGATCCTGCCGATACCATCCGGCAACTGCGCGCCTGCTGAAACGTGGATTTGAAATAGTCTCAAATACTCTTATCTTCAATTCATGAGATTCGTAATGGCCTCCCTGTTATTGCTCCTGTCGATTACGTCGCAGGCACAGAAAAAAAAGGCCTTAGTCAAAGGAGTTGTCCTCGATGAAAATGACAGTCCGTTGGCAGGAGTATCCATAGTGGAGTTGGGGAAGAATTCCGGAACCGCCACCTCAGACAGCGGTTTTTTTGCCATTACAATCCCTGCCGAAAAATCACTTGCCTTGGTGTTTTCCCACGCCGGATACCGCAACGAGCAAAGGAATTTCTATCTGAGCCCCGGCGAAGAGGAGCAAATCAGCATCCGAATGATGCAGACAGGTATTACCATCAGCCCCGTGGTAATTTCAGATAATCGTAACCGTAAGGAAATAGGACAGGTGCGACTGAATCCCAGGAATGCCCTCTTGCTACCCGGACCGGTATCGGGAGTGGAGGGAATGATCAAGACCTTGGTGGGCAGCAACAACGAACTTACTTCACAATATTCTGTAAGAGGAGGCAATTATGACGAAAACCTGGTTTACATCAATGACATCGAGATTTTCAGGCCATATCTTGTAAGCTCCGCCCAACAGGAGGGCCTCAGCCTCATCAATCCTGAACTGGCAAGAACCGTTAGCTTTCAAAGCGGAGGATTCCAGGCACGCTACGGAGACAAGATCAGCAGCGTACTGGACATTCAATATAAGACACCGGACCGCTTCAAAGGATCCGCCTATGTGAGCCTCATGGAACAGGGACTCCACGTAGAAGGCGCATCACGTAACGGAAAACTCTCCTTCATTGCCGGCACCAGAAATAAAACCAACAGAAACATCCTCAGCAACCAACCGACCCAAGGATCTTACATTCCCTCTTCCTCAGATATTCAGGCTTTCATAACAGCCAAACTTAATTCGAAAACAAGTCTGGAATGCCTGAACATTTTTTCTTCTTCCGCCTTTACTTTTTATCCTGAATTCGTTCAGAAAACGACATCGGTATTCTCACCTCTTTTCAGCTCCAACCTGGGACTGGACATTTATTTTGAAGGCAAGGAAAAGGATAATTACAATACGCTGCTGTCCGCTGTGACGCTGAAGAGCAGACCACGCAAAAATCTGGGACTCAACTGGACGATGAGTTACCTGGGAGACAGGGAGCAAGAGAATTATGATATTGGCGGCGCCTACCTTTTCGGTGATCGTGACTATGACAAAAACAGTGGCACATTCGGACAAATCATCAATCCGCTCGCAGCAGGCTACTATCAGCAATACGGCAGAAACCGATTGAATATTGATGTATGGAGCCTATCCCACAGAGGAAACGCGGAGAGAGGCAAACATATTTTTCAATGGGGTTTACAGGCAGACAAGACCCTAATTGCAGACCGGCTCTTTCAATGGGAATATCAGGATTCGGCAGGCTACTCCCTACCCTATACCCCGGGACCATTGTCCCTGTTTCAATCCATCCGTTCCGAAGCCGACCTGGATATCTGGAAATTAAGCGGTTATTTGCAGGATAACTACCATTGGAAGAACCAACATGGTGACTTCAGTTTACAAGCCGGTATCCGCTTGAATCATAACGACCTTAACGGACAAACCCTATGGAGCCCCAGGTTTCAATGGAGCTGGGTTCCATCCGGCAACAGAGACCTTATCCTGAAAGCGGCCGCGGGCGTCTACAGCCAGCCTCCTTTTTATCGTGAACTACGCGCTCCCGACGGCACTGTGCTTAAAGGAATCAGAGCCCAGCAAAGTTTGCAATTTTCGGCAGGAGCCGATTATGTATTGCAAGGAGCTCAAAGGCCATACCGAATCACCTCGGAATTTTATTATAAGTCGCTCCGTGATGTTATTCCTTACGATGTGGACAATGTAAAAATCAGATACCTCGGAGGAAACATCGCAAAAGCCTACGCCATGGGGGCGGAATGCAGAATATTCGGTCAACTGCTGAAGGATGCCGAAAGCTGGCTCAGCCTGGCCTGGATGAAGACCAGTGAAAATTTAGACAATGACTTTTACTACTTATACAAAAATGCGGCAGGCGAGGTAATAGGTCCTAATACCTTGGATAAAAATATCGCGGACAGCAATCGCGTCGACGTAGGCTGGGTGCGCAGACCTTCCGACAGACGCTTCACCATAGGACTCTTCCTTCAGGACTATCTGGCCACCAATGAGAACTTTAAGGTCCACCTCAATATGATTTATGGCAGCAACATGCCTTATAACATTCCGAACAGCATCAAATACAGAAACGGATTGATCATCGATTCCTATATCAGGGTCGACATGGGTTTCAGCTTCCTGTTGCTGGACGAACGCTCAAGGCGCAGAAGTCATAATCCGCTTCGCGACTTCGACAACATCTGGCTGAGCCTTGAAGTATTCAATCTCATTAACAGGGCTAATACCATTTCCTATCAGCTGATAAAGGATTTTGCGAATAACAGCTACGCCATACCCAATCGACTGACGCCCCGACTCGTCAACCTCAAGCTGGTAGCCCGATTCTGACAAATTGCCCTAATTTCACTTAATGAGAATCAACCAATTGAGATGTGGAACGAAATTTGCTCTCACAAAATGTGAATAATTTATTGCCTTTTTATTTTGAATTGAATCATTGAAAAGCCATTTTTAATAAATCAATAGGAAAGGTCCCATTGAACAAAATTGAAGCGATCTGCAAAACCCCTTACAAAAAGAACATTCAGCCGCTGGCTGCAAACCTTAAAAACCCAACTATCTTGACAGAAACAATCATCAACCTCGAAACCGTAAATCCTATCGAATTCTTTGGTGTCAACAATGGAAAACTTGACATACTGAAACGCAAATTTCCGCTTTTGAAAATCCTGAGCAGAGGCACGCAGCTGAAACTGAGCGGTGCCCCGGAGCAGATAGAGGAAGCCAGGGATAAGATCAATTTGCTGCTGCAATATCTTGAACGCAATGGGCACATGAGCGAAAATTATTTCGAGCAGATATTGGGCGGTGATGATGAAAAAAGTATAGACAACTTCCTGGACAGGAATCCCAACGAGGTACTGGTTTTCGGCCCCAATGGTAAAACCGTGAGAGCTCGTACGGCCAATCAGAAAATGCTGGTCAATGCCTGCGAAAAGAACGATGTGGTATTTGCTATCGGGCCTGCCGGTACAGGTAAGACCTATACCGCTGTGGCATTGGCGGTGAGAGCCCTTAAAAACAAACAGGTCAAAAAAATCATACTGACAAGACCGGCGGTAGAAGCCGGTGAAAGCCTGGGATTTCTTCCGGGAGATTTGAAGGAAAAAATCGACCCCTATCTCAGGCCGCTATATGATGCACTGGATGATATGATTCCTGCCGACAAACTGGGATACTACATGAGTACCCGTACCATCGAAATCGCCCCGCTGGCCTACATGAGGGGAAGAACGCTGGACAATGCCTTCATCATACTGGATGAGGCCCAAAACACCAACGACCTGCAGATCAAGATGTTCCTCACCCGCATCGGGCCCAATGCGAAAGCCATCATTACCGGAGACCCTACCCAGGTAGACCTTCCAAAGAATCAGCAAAGCGGATTGTTCAGGGCGGCACGCCTGTTGAAAAATATTGACGGTATCGGCCATATTGAACTTGGAGAAGATGACGTGGTGCGTCACAGGCTGGTGAAGGCAATCATCAAGGCCTACAACCGGGAGGATGAAAAACGTGCGGAAGAAAATGACAAGAAATCCGAAAAACAATGATTTATCAGCACCCTAGGGGTGCTTTTCTTTTTTACGGACATTTGCATAAACAATAATGATGCGTATTATTTCCCTCTCATTTTTACTCGCTGTTACACTGCTTGGCTGCGGCGAAGAAAAGTCAAAGAGACCCGAAAATGCCCTGGATACTGGAAGAGCATTTATCCGTAGCAGCCTGAACGGGGAATTTGAGCAGGCATCCGGTCTGATCTGGCAAGACTCAGCCAACAAATCTCTGTTCGATTCTTACCGGCTGTTTTACCAAAGAATGCCAAATGAAAAAAAAGAAAATTACAGGAACGCCTCCTTTGAGATCAATAAAATGCTTGACCTGGACGACTCCACAACCATCATCAACTTTTCCAATTCATATATGAACAAGCCGATGGATATCAAATTAATCAGAAGGAAAAACAGCTGGTGGGTAGATTTCAAATATTCCTATTCCGGCAACCTGCCAATAGATTAGTCGCTCATGCAAACCAATCAAAGAAAAATGGATATTCAAACTTTGTTGATATTGCTGATAACAGGTTTTGCAGCAGGCATGCTGGGGGGCATGGTAGGGGTAGGCGGAGGCATCATCGTCGTTCCTGCCCTGGTCTATTTCCTTGGATTCAGCCAACTGAGCGCACAAGGAACATCCCTTGCTTTATTACTTTTCCCGGTAGGCATTTTTGGTGTGCTGCAATACCACAAACATGGACATGTCGATTTCGGGATAGTGGCGCTACTAGCGCTGGGTTTCCTCGCCGGTAGTTTCTGGGGCAGCAGAATATCCTTGAGTCTTCCTCCTGCCACTGTAAAGAGAATGTTTGCGATACTGATGATCCTGATAGCGATAAAAATGTTGTTTTTAGATAAGCCGACTGTCGATAAGAATTCCGTGAAAGGACCAGAGAAAGAAATACGGCACTGAAAATATGGAATACGGGAGATTCCGGCATCTCTCCGTTAGAATCTTGACTCATTTGCATTCCCGAAAGCACGATATGGCTACTGACGCTCAGCTGCTGGCATCCTACCGGGAGAGCAGGGATGCTGAAATAGCCGGATTGTTACTGGAAAGATACTCGCTCTTACTGATGGGAGTTTGCATGAAATACCTTGAGGATGAGGATAAGGCTAAGGATGCCGTGCAGCAGATATTCCTGAAAGTCTTGAATGACCTTTGGAAGTACCGGGTGGAAAATTTCAGCGGCTGGCTTTACCAGGTGGCGAAAAATCACTGCTTCATGCAGTTTCGTCAGGAAAAAAAGCAGGGATGGAAAAAAACGGAGGGTCAGCTTTATGCTGAAGATGAGGCGATGATAAAGGAAGAAATCGCTTTTCGGGAAATGCAACTTGAAAACCTGGCGGAATCGATTGAAAAACTGAATGAAGAGCAACGTATATGCATAAGGCTTTTTTATCTGGAGGAGAAAAGCTACAGGCAAGTGGCCGAGTCAACCGGATTCAGCATCGGCGAGGTGAAAAGTCATTTACAAAACGGCAAACGTAATCTTAAAATCCGCATGGATAAAAAAGGAAAGCAAAATGAGTAATTCGGAGCATCTCCATAACGAAGCAAATGAGAGGCCTACTGCCGAGAAGATGATAACAGATTATCTCAATGGCCGGCTGCTGCCTGCTGAAGAACATTCATTTGAAAAGAAAGTGGAGAAAGACAGGTTCCTTCAGGAAGCTCTGGAGGGGCTGAGCGGCCTTCCTCCCCAGACGCTTCCACAATTAAAGGAAGAATTGAACCATTTATTGAAAAACAAAGTCAAGGCGAAAAAACATAACAAACGGAAAGCCATCCTACCCTCCTACATCATTTTCGCATTGATCTTATTACTACTCCTTTTAATAGCCTCTTTCCTGTTGCTGCAAAAAGTCCTATAAAACAAAAAACCTCCCGTTGGGAGGTTTTTTGATAGACTTAAAGTCAGATTATTTACCGCCAGCTGCAGAATCAGTAGCAGGAGCAGCAGCTGTAGTGTCAACAGGAGCAGCAGCTGTAGTATCAACAGCAGCAGGAGCTTCCATGGTTGTAGAATCAGTTGCAGTAGCTTCAGTTGTTTCTTCGGTGCTTCCGCCGCCGCAAGAAGTCATGAAAGCTGTAAGAGCCAGAATAGCGAATACCTTTTTCATTTTGAGTTTTGTTTTGGTTTAATAATTGCGGGCAAAATTATAATTCTAGTTGAATTTTGCAAGTTTTTTTAAGAATAATGGGCTTTTTTTTCATTTTTTTCTGAAAAAAAGCCTTATCGGCACCCCCTGGAAGTCAAAATGCTCCCTCAACTGGTTCTCCAGGTAATTCTTATAGGGAGTTTTGACCTCTTCCGGATAATTGCAGAAAAAGGCAAAACTGGGTGTATGGGTGGGCAGCTGAGTAACATATTTTATCTTGATCGAATTACCCCTCACCACCGGCGGATGATAGGATTCTACCGCCTTCAGCATCACCTCATTCAGTTTGGAAGTGGATATTTTCTTTGTGCGGTTCTCATAAACCTGGAGGGCAGCCTCCACCGCCTGAAAGATCCGCTGTTTTTCCTTCACCGAAATGAAAAGAATGGGAATATCATTAAAAGGAGCTAACCGGTTACGAAGCTCTTTCTCATAATCCCTGGCCGTATTGGTACTCTTCTCCGCCAAATCCCATTTATTCACCAGCAATACTATACCCTTGCCTTTTTTGACTGCAAGCGAATAGATGGCCAGATCCTGGGCCGTAATACCCTTGCCGGCATCTAAAAGCAGCAGACAGACATCTGCTTCATCCATGGCCTTGATTGCCCGGATAACAGAATAGAACTCCAGATCCTCATGCACCTTCGCCTTACGCCTGATTCCGGCTGTATCAATAAGCACAAACTCCTTATTGAACAGATTGTAGTGCGTGTGTATGGTATCCCGAGTGGTACCGGCAATTTCGCTTACAATCGTCCTATCCTGCCCTATCAGGGCATTCAGCAAAGATGACTTGCCCACATTGGGTTGACCGATGATGGCAAACCTGGGAAGCTGTGTCTCCTCATTTTCTGTCTCCTCCGGTTCTTCCGGCATCAGCTCTACAATGGCATCGAGCAATTCACCGCTCCCGCTGCCGCTGATGGCCGCGATGAAAAATACATTTTCGAAACCGAGACCGTAGAACTCACTGGCCTCGAGCAAACGGTTATGATTGTCAACCTTATTGACTACCAGAAAAACAGGCTTTTTCGATTTGCGCAACAAATCAGCCATGGCCTCATCCAGATGAGTGATACCGGCAGCCGCATCTGTCAGAAACAGAATGACATTGGCTTCCTCTATGGCAAAGTGAACCTGCTTCCTGATTTCCTTCTCAAACACATCCTCACTACCGGCAACGAAACCACCGGTATCAATCACGTTGAAAGAACGTCCCGCCCATTCGGCCACACCATACTGCCTGTCTCGCGTCACTCCGCTCACATCATCCACAATGGCCTTACGCTGCTCCAGCAAGCGATTGAAAAAAGTGCTTTTCCCCACGTTTGGCCTTCCTGTTATGGCGACTGTAAAACTCATATCGATTAAAATTATTTCGTTCAGTTATAACCGTATTCCTTCAAATGCGTATCATTACTCCTCCAGTCAGGCCTTACCTTGACAAAAAGCTCAAGAAAAACCTTCGACCCCAGAAAGGCCTCAATATCCTGCCTGGCAAGCGTTCCCAGCTTCTTGATCATGGAGCCCTTCTCACCGAGCAGGATCATCTTCTGCGACTCCCGGTGCACGATGACATCAGCCCTGATATGGATGATTCCTGGCTTTTCCTTGAACTCCTGCACCAATACCGCGGTATGATACGGTATCTCCTGCTCATAAAGTTGAAAAACCTTTTCACGAATCATCTCCCCTACAAAAAAGCGTGTAGGCATATCCGTTAAATCCTCAGAATCATAATATGGCTCACCTTCCGGCAAATACTCCAGTATGGCAGGTATCAACCCATCCACACCTTTCTTTCTGAGTGCCGAAAGGGTAATGACTCTTCGACAATATGGCTGGGCCCTGAAAAACGCCTCAGCCTTTCCCAATATCGATGCATCCCGGAGCTTGTCGGTTTTATTCAGAATCACGATGGCCGGCACCCGAAGCCTGAGAGTCTCGAATACTTTGTGGCTTTCCTCGAAATCCGCGGACACATCCACCATCAAAAGTGCCAGATCGGCATCCTCCAGGCTGCTCTTCACCGCCTGCATCATCCGCTCCTGTAATTTATATCTCGGCTCAATGATTCCCGGCGTATCAGATAGGATAATCTGGTAGCCTTTCTCATTAAGAATGGCTTTGATCCGATGACGAGTCGTCTGTACTTTGGGAGAAACAATGGCAAGCTTCTCGCCCACCAGCGCATTCAGCAAGGTGCTTTTCCCCGCATTTGGTAAACCGAATATGTTGACAAATCCTGTTTTCATGAAGAATCACCCCCTGAAACAGGAAGTCTGCAAAGCTATCCTAATTGAAGCAATAAGCACGAGTTCCGCGGAAACTATTGTTTCTCATAAAACTCCACATAGTTCCTGTCCCGCGTGGAGTCAACAGGGTCCTTATAGTCTGTGTAGGCTATGGTGAAACCGGAACAGGAAAATCCGGAGACGAGGCATTGCTGGTTGTAAATGAACAGGGTGTCTCCCAAGAGCTCCCAGTCGCCTGAGGTTTCATTCCTCGGCACCACACAGGTGATCGGCCCTGTTTCCACGTTCCAGGTGTTAACGTCATTGTCAACACTGATGACATAAATGTCATCTCGCTCACAAATAGGATTTTCCAGCGTATCATCATATTTCTCCACTCCATTCAACTTGATGGACTTCAATAGATACCTGCCTGTGAGATTGGCTGAGGAAAGCTCACAGACCGCGTCTCCTGAATCATCCTTTTTACAGGATGTCAAAACGAAGCAACCAATAAGTCCGAGCAACAGATTTCTCATATTGTTATTTTTTGAAAACGTTACAAAGTAGCGGGTTAAGGCCTCAAATGCAATACCGCAGGCGTCGGGAAAAGAGAATTAACTTTTTTTTCTATGTACCGCCAAAGACAAAAGCCCCTGAAAGGGGCTTTGATTCTGTTGCGAAGAGAAGGATCGAACTTCTGACCTTCGGGTTATGAGCCCGACGAGCTACCGCTGCTCTACTTCGCATTGCAAATATAGCGAAACAAAGACTTCCCGCCAAAAAAGAGTCAGACTCAGAAAAATATCCTTGTCGCCCCGACTGAATATTTCAATGGACTGCTTTAATTTCGCAAAAGTTTCATTACCACCGCTTTTCCGGGGTGCTTCCCTTGCATGGGAGGCTGAGAACATACCCGATCAACCTGCTCAGGATAATGCCTGCGAAGGGAGAAAAGAAATCAGCTACACGCCGGGATTGCGGAAAAACCCAGAACAATGAAAAGTTTTTTCGCTACAGTTGGAATCTTTTCCTGCCTTCTCAGCCTTGGTCAAACCAACAAGGACAGCTTGCTTTTAAAACCCGTCGAGGTAATTTCTGTAAAGGCGGGCGAAAACATGCCCTTTGCCAAATCCGAGTGGAATGCGGCCGAAATCCGGAAACGAAATACGGGGCAAGATATTCCCATTTTGCTGCAAGAACTCCCCTCGGTGGTCTCCTCCTCTGATGCCGGAAATGGAATCGGCTATACCGGAATAAGAATCAGAGGCACCGATGCCACCAGGATAAACATCACCCTGAATAATATTCCTTATAATGATGCGGAAAGCCAGGGTACCTTTCTGGTGAATATTCCGGATATCATTTCATCCGCAACCTCCATACAGGTACAAAGAGGAGTAGGAACCTCCACCAACGGAGCGGGCGCCTTCGGTGGATCACTCAATATCAGCACCAATGAACTGAAAGCCAAAAGAAAACTGGAATGGGATAATAACATCGGTTCTTTCGGCACACTTAGAAGCAGCCTGCAATTTAATAGCGGTCTATTCAATAAACATTTCAGCTTTGATGGAAGAGCAAGCATGATACGTAGCGACGGATACATTGACAGAGCAAGCTCAAATCTGCAATCTTTATATGGAAGTATGGCCTACATTGACAATCAACAATCTTTGAGGCTGAATGTATTCACCGGTAAGGAGAAAACCTATCAGGCATGGTACGGAGTTCCGAAAGACAGCCTGGAAACCAACAGGACTTTCAATCCCGCAGGAACTGAAAAACCCGGGGAACCATATGACAACGAAACTGACAATTACACACAAACCCATTACCAGCTTTTTTACAACAAGAAACTGAATAATCCATGGCAAATGTCCGCAGCTTTATTTTTGACAAGAGGCAAAGGTTATTATGAGCAATATAAGGCAGCGCAGATACTCGGCGATTATGGATTGACGAGCTCCGACACCAGCGATCTGGTAAGACAGTTATGGTTAGACAATTATTTTTACGGAAGCCTTCTGAATCTGCAGTATGAGAAAGGCAAGGACCGTATTCTGATAGGGGCAGGGTGGACTGCTTATGACGGAAGACATTATGGAGAAATTGCATGGCTGGAGAAAAATATCCCGCTTCCTGAAAAATATAAATGGTATGACCTGAACGCCGACAAAGAGGAAATTAACGGCTACGTCAAATGGGAAAGGAACCTGAATGAAACATGGTACTCCTATCTCGAACTTCAAGCAAGGGCTGTCAATTATCGAATCAATGGTTTCAGAAACAATCCTGATATACGATCGGGGGATGATTATCTTTTTTTCAATCCCAAATGGGGAATGGCCTATCGGAAAAACAAGACACGATATTATTTTTCCGTCGGAATCGCCAATAAAGAGCCTAACAGGGATGATTTCGAGGCAGGCAGTTCCGAGAAACCAAAGCCGGAGCAACTCACAGACCTTGAAGCAGGACTTGAATATTCGACATCAGGATTGAAGATAGGCGCTAACCTGTTTTACATGCAATACAAAAACCAGCTCATCCTTACGGGAAAGGTCAATGATGTGGGAGCATATGTCAGGACAAATGTTCCGAACAGCTACAGGGCAGGTTTGGAAATGAATTGGGATGCCAGGCTGACAGACCGTATTCGGCTGAAAGGAAACGGAACTTTCAGCAGGAATATCATCCAACGTTTCACTGAGTATCTGGACGAATACGATGCGGAGTTCGAATATTTAGGTCAAAAGGGAATAGAACATCTCAATAGTACCATCGCCTTCTCCCCTTCCATGATCGCCTTCGCCTCATTGGAGTGGCAGGCAAGAAAAAACCTGTCATTCAATTGGGGCTGCAAATATGTAAGTCGCCAATACCTTGACAACACAGGAAACGAGAGCAGATCGCTTGACCCCTACCTTATCCATGATCTGAGAGTAGATTATGGCATTAAACTGAAAAAGGGGCCTGCAGCTAACCTGTTCCTGCAACTTCAAAACCTGTTCTCGGAAACTTATGAGCCGAACGGATGGACTTATAGCTATTTTTATAACGGAGAAGAGCAAACGCAGAATAACTTCTTTCCGATGGCTAAATTAAACTTGATGGCCGGCATCAGACTTACCTGGGAAAAATGATCAGGAGTCGGCCTGCCATGCCAGCATACCTCCTGCGAGATTCCGGACTTGGGCAAAGCCCATTGATTCAAGCATCAGACATGCCTGCATACTGCGTTGGCCGCTTCGGCAATAACAAATGATTTCCTGATCCTTGAAGTCTTCGAGGTCATCTACCTGACCGGAAAGGATCTTCCCCAGTGGCAGCAAAATTCCTCCAATATTGAAGGCGGCATGCTCATCAGGTTCCCTCACATCTACCAGATTCAGCTTTTCAGCTGACTCCATTCTTTTTTTCAACTCTTCTTTCTGAATGATTTCCATAACTTATTAATCATTTGATTGAATCTGTCTGCACTCTTTTTACAGGAGAAATCCACAAGTCCATTAGCTGACCCGCCTGTATGAGTATCGGCTGCCCGTCTTCGGAATTGGTCGCAGGACTTTGCTGATAGACAAAAGAGGTTGCGGTATCCGAAATGCCGGGATCGGCGACGAGAGCACCCAGGATCAGTCCGTTCTGCTCAAGTACTATCCGGGCCTCCTCCATTGTAAGTCCGAGTAGATTGGGAACAGGCACTTGTTCACTATTAAGGCCGCTGCCTACCACCAGGCTTATCTTACTACCCCAGGGAATCTTACTACCTGAAGCGATTCTTTTTCCGAGATAAAATTGCTCTAAAACCGAACCCCGCATGAAATCAGCTCTGAAAGTGGTATCCCCCAGTTTAAGATGACTGCGCTCCAGGATATCCAGCGCGAATCCCAGGGTCTTTCCTTCCAGCAAAGGCATCTCTATCATGGGAAGCGTTTCCCTGTTTACCGTGAGAAAAACTTTCCGATTCACCTTTACAGTACTGTTGGGATCCGGTAATTGTTTTAGTACTGTTCCCTTCTTTTCCTCCTCCCTGTAAACAGAATCCTGAATGACAACCTCGAAACCGAGTTTCTCCAACTCGGCGACAGCCTCCTTTGTTTTCTTGCCGAGAACGGCAGGAACTTTCATGTATTCGCCATGACGGGTGATCCAACCCAGCAATTGCAAAAACAGGATCACGACAACAGCAAGCAAACCGAGGCCTGCCAATATGTTGACCCACAATGGTCTTTTGGTGATGAAATCAAACACTTTCACGGATGTTGAACTGCAAAATAATTCTTTTGTATCAGTATTCAGATAGGCTTTCGTTCAGAAGGGCGCCGTAAAACTGCCTGAGGGTCCAACCCATGGCTAGCACCTGCTGCGGCACGATGCTTGCTTCACTTTGGCCCGGCACTGTGTTGATCTCTAATAGAAAGGGCCTGGAGCTTGCTTCATTGAAAATAAAATCCATCCTTACCACTCCCCTGCAGTTGAAAACAGCATAGGCCTTTGAGGCTTCTGAGCGGATGATTGCGGCAACCTCTTCAGCAACCTGAGCAGGAGTGATTTCCTTGCTTTTACCCATGTATTTTGCCTCAAAATCAAAAAACTCGTTTTCCGCTATCACCTCAGTAATCGGCAATGTGATGATCCGACCCTCATACCGGAACACGCCGATGGTGAATTCCCTCCCCTCAATGAACTCCTCTACTAGGACCTGCTCATCCTCTTGAAATGCCTTTTGCAGAGCAGCTAAGAGCTCCTCACTCCTGGTCACCTTGCTCATCCCTATGCTGCTGCCTCCGTTGTTGGGCTTAACAAATACCGGCAACTTCAGCGCGGCCAGTATGGCATCCGGTTCCATTGGATGCTGCCTGAACAAATGCAATGACTTTGCCACGGAAATACCGGCAAATGCGGCAACCGCAACCGTGTATCTCTTGTTAAAGGTGAGTGCGGAAGTGGCGGCATCACAGGATGTATAAGGAATACCCAGGCAATCCAGATAGCCCTGGAGTTTCCCATCCTCTCCCGGAGTTCCGTGCAGACCGATCAGTACCACATCGAATGTTTGCTTTTTCCCGTTGATTGTGACGGAAAAATCATTCTTGTCAACCGGAGTTTCACTACCCACCTCATCACGATAAAACCACCCGTCCTTTCTGATATCAATCAGATAAACATCCCATGCCTCTTTATCCAGGTTGGCCTTCATGGTTTCAGCACTCTTATAGGAAATGACTGACTCTCCGGAATATCCACCCGTAACCAAGGCAACCTGTCTTTTTTTCTGTAGCATTTCGATCGGTTAATTAACTAACGATTAGGGATACCCTCACTTCCGGCATCAAGCGAAAACTTCCATTTGCCGTCGCCCTGTTTCTTCCAGATGGTGACGTAAGTGCCGTTCACCGCGGAATCCTCCCCTTGTATCTTCATTTCATAAACTCCGTAGGTATAACCCATATCTCCGGAGGAAGATATTTCCGCACCGCCCGGCTCCCATTGCAGCTCATATCCCGAGTCATCCTGCCGCACGAGAAAATCAATGGCAGCGGCCCCTACAAAAGGCATTTCTCCGGGCCTGAGCAGCACACCGTTACTGTCTATGTATTCCAGAAAGGCGGCTTTCAAGCCCTTTTCCTTGCACATGGCTGAAAAAGCCCTGTCCGCTTCGATCAACTGGAACTTGTCCGGTCCCGACCCGGTTTCCTCCTCATCTCCGGAGGAGCAGGAGGAGATCAGTAAGGCGATCAAAGCCAGTTGAAGAAAGCGTTTCATGCGACAGAATTTAATCAAAAGGCGAAAGCATGTAGTCACTTTCGCCTCAGTAATCCAAAAACTTTTCAGAAAACGGATCAAAGATGCAAGCGATCTTTCTTATCCATCAGTTGGTCTACGGTTTCCCTGTACATTTCGTCAGGCACACAACAGTCTACCGGACAAACCGCAGCGCACTGAGGCTCCTCATGAAAGCCCTGACATTCGGTGCATTTATTGGGAACGATATAATAAACATCCGAAGCGATCGGTTTGTTTCTCAAATCTGCATCAATGTTGCTGCCATCCATCAATTTGAAATTTCCCTTTACGGAAGTTCCGTCGGAAATGGCCCATTCCACACCACCCTCGTAGATGGCGTTATTGGGACATTCCGGTTCGCAGGCGCCACAATTGATACATTCCTCAGTTATCTTAATTGCCATGAGATTAAATTTGCTACAATATTAACTGAATAGCATGAATTTACAAAGGCGCATAGGGATTATGTGTGAGCTGGGCCGATACCTTGCCGGCAGCAGCGAGGTATGGGAAGAAACCAAACGATTGGCCGGTGAAAAGAACAAGTGGTTTACAGGAGAATTCATTGAAATCGCCTCACAGAACCTCATCCACCAGTTTCTGCAGGAAGATAAATTGCAGGCCTGGGCGAAACAATACAACATCGGTGAGGAAAATCATCCAATACGGACGGTGGGTATTATCATGGCAGGTAACATTCCAATGGTAGGTTTTCATGACCTGCTATCGGTTTTCATTTCAGGTCACAGGCAGAAAATCAAACTCTCATCCAAAGATGACATCCTCATGAGGCATGTGTCGGATTGGCTGATCCATAAGGACCCCGAATGCAGGGAGTTGATAGAAATCAGTGATAACCTGAAGGGCTGCGATGCGTATATTGCCACCGGCAGCGGACAATCCTCCAGGTATTTCGAATTCTACTTTTCAAAATATCCGCATATCATAAGACCCTCCAAGACCTCCGTGGCATTGCTGAACGGCAGCGAAAACAAGGAAGAACTTGAAAAATTATCCGATGATATCCATCTTTTTTTCGGCCTGGGCTGCAGAAACGTCACTCAGCTACTGTTGCCCAGGGAATATGATTTCCAGCCGCTGATGGAGGCCTTGGGAAAATATTCCCGATTGCGCCAGCATTATGCCTATGGTAATAACTATGATTACAGACTGGCCATCCTGCTCCTGGACAAGTCAAAATTTCTGCAAACCGACCATCTGCTCATAACTGAAAATGAATCCCCTTTTTCACCCATCAGTATGCTGCACTACCGTTACTATTCAGACCTCTCGGATTCGGAAGCAATTCTGCAAAACAGCGAAGGAATACAGTGTGTGGTTGGAAAGGGCCATACTCCTTTCGGCGAGGCGCAAATCCCGGGACTGACCGACTATGCAGATGGTGTGGATACGATGGAATTCCTGCAATCACTTTAATCTACGAAAGTCTTCCTAATTTAATGTTAAAGCTGACAAACATTCAGCGATTTTTTGTCAGCCTTGGACTAAATTGAACCTCGGCACAAGATTTGGGAATGAATACAAAACAACGTTTAAAATTAGGATCATATGAAAATCAAATCAGTTCTTTCCACCGTAGCTATCAGCGCCGTCACTACCCTTTCGATTGTCTGGGGTTATGACTACTGGAATGGAAGTAATGATTATCTGCTGGGGCAAAATTCAGGAGCCCTGCCCTCCAATTACAGGCTTGCAGGTTTTTCCGAAAGTGGCAATCCCCCTGCTTCAGTAGATTTCACTCAGGCATCAATGGCTGCGATTCCGGGGGTAGTGCATATTAAAACAAAAACCAAGGCTAAAAAAGTAACCAATAACTTGCCTGGCTTCAGAAACAATCCATTCAGTGACTTTTTCGGGGACGACGATTTTTTCAATCAGTTTTTCGGACCCCGAAGCATGATCATCCCGGAACAAAAAGCATCCGGTTCCGGCGTCCTGATCAGCAATGACGGCTATATCGTCACGAACAATCATGTGGTGGATAAGGCGGATGAAATCACCGTCACCCTCAACAATAAGACCAGCTTCAAAGCGACAGTTATTGGTACAGATCCCTCCTATGACCTGGCCGTGATCAAAATTGAGGGCAAGGGTCTTCCTTTTCTATTGTACGGGAATTCTGATGATGTCAAAATAGGTCAGTGGGTACTCGCGATCGGTTATCCGCTCAATCTTGAGACCACGGTAACAGCGGGAATCATCAGTGCCAAAGCCAGGAGCCTAGGACTGAATAAAGACAAAAACGGAAATGTACAGGGAGGTGTTGAATCTTACATACAAACGGACGCTGCCGTGAATATGGGCAATAGCGGAGGTGCCCTGATCAATACAGATGGCAAGCTCATCGGAGTGAATTCCGCCATTGCCTCTCCGACGGGTTATTATTCCGGTTACTCCTATGCCATACCGGTAAATATTGTGAGAAAGGTGGTGGACGACATCATTGAATATGGGGCGGTTCAAAGGGCCTATCTGGGCATAGGGTTCGTGAATGCCAGCGACCTCACAGAAGAACAGAAGGAAAAGCAAGGAATTCCTGCCAACGCACAGGGTATTTACGTTGACAATATTCCTAAAGATGGAGGAGCCTATGCGGCAGGTATCCGCAAAGGAGACATCATCAAAAAAATAAACAATGTGCCGGTCAGCACCAGTGCCGAAATCCAGGAACAGGTAAGCCGTTATAAACCGGGGGACAAAATTCCGGTGACTTATGAAAGAAATGGAAAAGATGCTACCGTCACCGTTTCGCTGCGTAATAAGGCGGGCAATTATGAATTGGTACGCAAGGATGCGGTACTCGACAGGCTTGGCGCCGAATTTGCGGCCCTTGAGGCCTCTAAGGCCAAAGAATATGGTGTGGATGGCGGCGTGGTAGTCAACCGTATCAAGGAAGGAGCATTAAACGACCAGACCAGGATGAAGGATGGATTTATCATTCTTAAAGTAGACGATGAAAATGTCAATTCCGTGGAAGAATTGAAAAATGCCATGCAATCTAAAAAGTCACTTACCATCAGCGGCTTTTATCCGGGTTACGATGGGCTGTATCAATACCCTATCTCACTCGACGAATAAACGAGCTTACAGCATCATTTTGAAAAATGCCGGCGAATACAGCCCGGCATTTTTCTTTTGATGAGGCATAGCCAATATTCGTATTTTCGCAAAAGGCCATGAAACAGTTTACCATCCCATTCACTTACAGAAGTCCATTGCTTGGTCTAATCAAGCAAAAAAGAAAACAGGAGGACAAGCTGAAAAAGGATTTCAGTCCCTATCTTCTGGATTTTGGCGGACTCAAAATCTACCTGGCCAGGCATTTCGGATTTTGCTACGGCGTAGAAAACGCTATCGAAATAGCATTCAGGACAATAGAGGAAAACAGGGACAAGAGGATATTTCTGCTGAGTGAAATGATCCATAATCCCATGGTGAACGAAGATTTGCTCAAAATGGGCGTCAGGTTTTTACAGGATACCGCTGGCAGGCAGATCATTCCATTTGAAGAATTGACTGATCGTGATATCGTCCTGATTCCGGCCTTCGGTACTACCCTCGAGATTGAAAAGAAACTTTCCGAACTGGGAATCAGCACGGAAAAGTACAATACCACCTGTCCTTTTGTTGAAAAAGTCTGGAACAGAAGCAACCAGATCGGTAAAAAGGATTACACCGTCATCATACACGGAAAACCTTATCATGAGGAAACACGCGCAACCTTCAGCCATGCTTCCCTTCAGACTCCCGCTCTGGTAGTGAAGGATATGGAGGAAACCGAATGCCTGATTGAATTCATTTCCGGCAAAAGAAATATCAGCGAATTTCACGATACCTTCAAAGGAAGATACAGCGAGGGATTTGATCCTGAAAAAGATCTGCTTCGGATTGGCGTTGTCAATCAAACCACCATGCTGGCGGCAGATACCCAGGCTATCGCCGAAAAGCTGAAGCAAGCCATGAAGCTTAAATACGGAGTGCAGGAAAATGAGATGGAAAGCCGCTTTGCAGATACCAGAGACACACTATGCTACGCTACCAATGATAACCAATCAGCAGTATTCGGTATGTTGGAAAAAACAGCAGACCTTGCATTAATCGTAGGAGGGTACAATAGTAGCAATACTTCCCATCTCGTACATCTTTGTGAGGAAAAGCTTCCAACCTTTTTCATCAGCGGTCCCGAAAAACTACTCCAACCGGATAAGATTCTCCATTATGATTTTGAGAAAAAGGAGGAGATCATCACAAGCGATTTCCTTCCTTCCAAAGAGGAGCTGACCATTATGATCAGCAGCGGTGCGAGCTGCCCGGATTCAATTGTCGAGAAAGTGATTGAAAAACTGCTGGAGTTCAGTAGTACTAAAATGGGAATGGAAGAAATGCTAAAGGTTATAGAAAGATCATGATTTTTCCCTAACCCATTCGAGGGCAGTCTCCAGTTGTTGCTCCATACTCAGATTCGTGTTATCCAACAATATGGCATCGTCGGCCATCCTTAAGGGACTGATTTCGCGATTAGAATCTATATAATCCCTCATTTCCAGATTGTTTTTGACCTCCTCTATGGTCACGTTGGGATTTTTCTCATACATCTCCCTGAATCTGCGCTCCACTCTGACCGCACTATCGGCAGTCATGAAAATCTTCAATTCAGCGCTTGGAAAAACGGTGGTACCGATATCCCTGCCATCCATGATAATGCCTTTTCTCTTACCCATCTCCTGCTGTTGCGCTACCGCGAATGTTCGTACTTCAGCAATCGCCGCCACCTCACTCACTTTTTCTGCAATCACCAAGTCACGGATCACATATTCCACATTTTCACCGTTTAGGTAAATCTCCGACTTTTCCGATTTGGGATTGAACTCGAAACTGATTTTGATATCCTGCAACGCATTCCTGACCTGGTGCTGGTCAGTCCAGTCAATATGATTTCTTAGAAAATAAAGAGTGATAGCTCGATACATGGCACCACTGTCGATATAAACATAGCCTAGCACCCTAGCCATCTGTTTGGCAAGGGTACTTTTTCCACAAGAGGACCAGCCGTCAATAGTGATAATCAGTTTTTTCAACTAAATACGCTTTTACGGCAAGTTAGGCTCATTTCAAATCACGAAGAAATTTGAAGGCGTTAAGACAATATTTTGTTAAGAAAGGAGTTATTATCAAGAATCGGAGGGTTTCAGCGAAAGTTCCGAAAGGACTTTCTGCTTCAGATGTTTTGCCTTGTAAATCAAGGCGCTACGTCTGATTATTCGATCAATAGTTCACTAATAAGAAAACCAATTCCTATGAGCATGAAAAAACCATTATCAGGCATTCTGGCCTTATTGCTTCTTGCCTTTTTCGCTAAGGGGCAGGTAAATGTGGTCAAGACGCCCGCCAACTTCGGTTCCGATGCCGACACCAGAGCCAACATTCTGAATAACGCCAACTCTGCAGGCACAGATGACTGGTATAAGAACACTTCCGGTAGCGGCGAACAAATCATCGATACTTCTGGTGCAGCAGCCATCCTGGACAATTACATCAATAACCCGTCTTCTAGAGCTGTTCCCGTAATTCGAAGAATGCACCAGCCTACCTTCTCGGTGCTGAACGGCAATACACTGTTGGATGCGATATTTCAAAGAGACCATCATGGAAGCGATTCCTCTTCTTTCGGAAGCCGCAGCAACAAGAATGGCGAAAACCCGAATGACTGGTCAGGTAAAACCAGTTATACCTCCAACTTACTGGGGAAGAATGATATTCTGGACGCTTTCGCACATATGAGAAGAGATCAATTGGATTCCCTTTGGATGATTGGAGGAGTTTCAATGGACGAGCAGAATGGAAGCAGCCACTTTGATTTTGAATTATTTCAAAATACCATTTCATACAATACTGCAACCGGTCAATTCAACAGTACCGGTCCTGATCTGGGACATACCGCCTGGCTATTTGACAGCGCAGGAAATGTCACTCGAATCGGCGATGTCATTTTCAGCGTGGATTTGAGTTCCAAGGGAATAGAAGCCATACATACCAGAATCTGGGTTCCGTTGGCCACTCTGGCTATCACCCCGACATCCTTCAACTGGAGCAATCCGGTTGAATTTGACGGTGTCAATTTCGGAGGCTATGCGGAAATTGTTCCCAAATCTTTAATAAACTCGTACACAGCGATTGAAAATTCTCAAAATACCTGGGCAGGACCATTCAGGCTGGTGAGGGCTAATGAGACACTTCAGGATGATTTCACGAAAAGTCAGTTTATGGAAATTGCCGTAAATCTCACCGCTTTCGGAATAGATCCCCTGGGGTTTGGCATCAAAGATTGCGCTTTGCCCTTCAAAAACCTTATGGTCAAAACCAGGTCCTCCTCCTCTTTCGGAGCCGAGCTAAAAGATTTCGTAGGTCCGATCGTTGTTTTTGACCAGAAGCCAGTCAATGGTTTCACAGACCTTGGATACTACTGCGACTCCATGCCACAGGTAACACTACAAGTTCAAAATCCCAATCCGAATTTCGTTTATCAATGGCAGACCCCGAACGGAAATATCATCGGACAAACAAACGGCAACAGCATCATCGTAGACAAGCCGGGGATATATTATGTCACGGAAAGCATGACGTCGGAATGTCCCAATACCTCGGTTGACTCTGTGCAGATTCTGTTTGATTCCACCTGCAGGATTCTGGATGTTGATATTATCGGTTTCTCGGCGATCAGAAACAAGAACCAGGCAGCCCTCCAATGGGATATCAGCAACAACCAGGATGTCGCAGATTTCATAGTTGAGTACAGTATTGACGGAAGGCGCTTCCAACCCGCATTAACCGTACTCGCCCATGGCATGGTCGGAGATGCCTTTTACGAAAGCAAACATACCTGGAACCGTTTACCCGGAAAGGTATATTACCGAATCAGGATAAATGGCGCCAAGGGAGGTGCCAAATACAGCAGAATAGTTCCGGTGAACTTCGGCAGTAACCTGGACAAAGTCAATGTGTTCCCTAATCCGTCTCGCGGAAGAACCAACATCGAATTCATGGCCGACGAAACCGGTGAGCTGCAATACAGCATCTACGATCTGCAAGGCAAAAAAATAAGCGACAGAAAATACCGGGTAACAAAAGGAGGCAACCGCATAGAGGTGACTGAGCTGGAAAATAAACAAAGGGGACTCTATCTGCTTCAAATTCGCAACGGCAAAGAGGAAACCAACAGGAAATTAATCATTGAGTAACCCGATGTAACCTTCAAAATAAAGAGCTGCCCTGTAAAGGCAGCTCTTTTCATATTTCCTGATATATATGACTTACTCTTTGGAAGTTTCAGAAGAGGATTTCCTCTCCTTTTTCTTGGGCTCTTCCTTCATCTTGAATTTGATTTTTTGATTTTCCTTGTCAAGTTCCGCTATCAAAACATCTCCGGCCTTTATGTTCATATTCAGGATTTCTTCAGCCAGAGGATCTTCAAGGTATTTCTGTATCGCCCTATGAAGCGGCCTTGCACCGAACTGGCTGTCATAGCCTTTTTCAGCGATGAAATCCTTTGCCTCCTCGGCAAGCTCCATGGTGAAGCCCAGGTTACTGAGTCGCTTCATCACACCCTTCATGAGAATGTCTATGATTTCGAAGATATTCTCTTTGGAAAGTGAATTGAAAATGACGACGTCATCGATCCTGTTCAGGAACTCAGGACTGAAAGTGCGCTTAAGAGCCTTTTCGATGACGGATTTGTTGACCTCCTCCTGATTTTCCAGCCTGGCAGCGGTGGCAAAGCCGACGCCTTCGCCAAAATCCTTGAGCTGCCTGACACCTATGTTCGAGGTCATGATAATCAGGGTGTTCTTGAAATCCACTTTCCTTCCCAAGCCGTCTGTCAGCTGCCCGTCATCCAATACCTGCAGCAGGATGTTGTAAATATCCGGATGTGCCTTTTCAATTTCATCAAGCAGGATCACACTGTACGGCTTACGTCTAACCCTCTCCGTTAGCTGCCCCCCTTCCTCATAGCCTACATATCCGGGAGGTGCTCCGATGAGCCTGCTCACAGTGAATTTTTCCATGTATTCACTCATGTCGATGCGTACCAGCGCATCTTCGCTGTCAAACATATGCTTTGCCAGGGAGCGTGCGAGCTCTGTCTTTCCTACTCCGGTGGGACCCAGAAAAATAAAGGTCCCAATCGGCTTTTTCGGATCCTTAAGTCCTACCCTGTTTCTTTGGATGGCCTTCACCACCTTAGAGATGGCATCGGGCTGTCCGATCACGGCACCCTTCAGGTCGTCCGCCATTCTCTTCAACTTTTCCGTTTCTGCCTGTACCATTCGCTTCACGGGAATACCCGTCATCATGCAAACGACTTCGGCGATATCTTCCTCTTCAATGGGATAACGCTTGCTTTTGCTCTCCTCTTCCCAGTCGACTTTCGCCTTTTCCAGCTGTTCCTGCAACTTCTTCTCGCTATCCCTGAGCGAAGCGGCCTCTTCAAACTTCTGGCTTTTGACAACCTTGTTTTTCTCGAGTTTGATATCCTCTATTTTCTTTTCAAGATCCAGGATGGAATCCGGTACATTGATATTCTTGATATGCTTCCTTGCACCCACTTCGTCAAGGACATCAATCGCCTTGTCGGGCAGTAACTTATCGGTCATATACCTGTCACTTAACTTGACACAGGCCTCCACGGCCTCCTGGCTATAGCTGACATTATGATAATCCTCGTATTTGTTCTTGATGTTATTCAGAATCTGAATGGTCTCTTCCACCGAAGGCTGTTCCACTATCACTTTCTGGAATCGACGGTCAAGAGCACCGTCTTTTTCAATATGCATCCTGTACTCGTCAAGTGTGGAGGCGCCGATACATTGCAGTTCACCTCTCGCGAGGGCAGGCTTGAAAATATTGGAAGCATCCAGAGATCCGCTTGCACCACCCGCACCCACAATAGTATGAATCTCGTCGATGAAAAGAATTACATCCCTGTTCTTTTCCAACTCGTTCATGATCGCTTTCATCCTCTCCTCAAACTGACCGCGGTATTTGGTACCGGCTACCAAAGCGGCCAGATCCAGGCTTACCACCCGCTTATCGAAAAGCACCCTTGAAACTTTTCGCTGAACGATGCGAAGCGCCAAACCTTCCACAATCGCCGTCTTACCCACACCCGGTTCTCCAATTAGAATGGGATTATTCTTCTTTCTCCTGGAGAGAATCTGGGAAACCCTTTCTATTTCATTTTCGCGACCTACTATGGGATCCAACTGCCCGTTTTCCGCCAAACGCGTGATATCCCTTCCAAAATTGTCGAGCACAGGTGTCTTGCTCTTGGCTTGACCGCCGGAACCTGATTTTTGCTGCCTTCCCTGTTGACCGAACTGACGTCTTTCCTCGTCAAAATCATCCTCCTCATTGAATTCAGCCTGCGGAGGCTGGCTGGTTACAATGCCAAGCTCATGTCTGAACCCTTCATAATCCACCTCAAGCTGATTCAGGATTTGAGTGGCCACATTCTCCTTATTTTTAAGAATGGAAAGCATGAGATGCTCTGTTTCCACCAAAGCGCTCTTCTGAGCTTTGGCTTCCAGCACGGTAATCCTAATCACCTTTTCCGCCTGCTTTGTCAACGGCAGGGAGTTGATATTGGCGATATTCTTACCTGTTTTGTCCTTTACAGCGGTTTCAATCTCCTTTCTTAATTCGGAAATGTCAACATTGAGAGAACGAAGGATTCTGACTGCGGTGTTTTCTCCGTCACGCAACATGCCTAGAACCAGGTGCTCCGTACCGATGAAATCATTTCCGAGTCTCAACGCTTCCTCCCGGCTATAGGAGATGATTTCCTTCACTTGCGTGGAAAAATTATTATCCATGGAATTAGATTTAGCTTTACAATGATAACAAATATCCGCCTTCGTAGTTTTGTAATTTAGTCAAATGTTGAAATGTTGAAAAGTTAAATAATTGAACTCTCAGTTGTTCCGTTATTAACCTTTAGATTCTAAATTTGACTTATCACTTTCAAAGGTTCTTACTATGAACGTCAAAACTGATACCAAAGAGAAATTCCGGGTGATAACTCCCCTGGAAAATGACATATCTGCTAATATGGCAGAGGAACTGGCCAATATGTTACTTGAATGTCCGGAAAATGAGCCGTCTCATGTCATATTGAATATGGATCACGTGAAGGAAATCAGCCCGGAGGCGCTGGAAAAATTTGCGTCCATTGCAGAAGAAATACGATCAGCAAACCGCTCATTCGTCGTTTGCTGTCTTCAGAATAAGCCCCTTCAGATTGCCGATGATTCGGACCTGTTGGTCTCCCTCAACTATGCCCCAACAGAAAGCGAGGCATGGGATATACTGCAAATGGAGGAAATTGAAAGGGAATTGCTTGGTGACGAAGACAATGATATTAATCCCTAGAAATGATCAGCCTGACCATCATTGGCAATAACTCCGCCGTACCGGCCTTCGGACGTAATCCTACCGCGCAGATCCTTCAATGCGAGGGGAAGGCATTTCTTATTGATTGCGGAGAGGGTACCCAATGGCAACTGAGCAGGCATGGAATTAAAAAAAGTAAGATCAGTCATATCTTCATCTCACATCTCCACGGAGACCATTATTTCGGATTACCCGGACTATTGACCAGCCTGGGTCTGCTGAATCACGGCAAGGACATTCATCTGTATGGTCCTCCTCTGCTGGAATCCATTTTGAATCTTCAACTCAAAGCCTCTTCCACTACCCTTCCCTATCCCTTGCATTTTCATGCTTTGGGAGAGGACGGCACAATTGCCGATACAGAACATTTTCTGGTCAGCTGCTTCAGGGTCAGACACGGAATTGATTGCTGGGGATTCAGATTTGACCAGAAGAAAAAACCAAGAAGTGTGATTGCCGAAAGGGCGCATGCTTACGGAATCCCTTTTTCTTATTTCCCTCAACTACAGGAGGGATCGGATTATCTGCATCCGAAAGGAACCGTAGTACCCAATGAGGAAGTGACCCGACCGGCTTCGTCTCCGGTTTCTTATGCTTATAGCGCAGATACCCTCTTTGAGCCTGCACTGGCAGAAAAATTCAAAGATGCAGATTTGCTTTATCATGAAACCACTTATTTGAAGAGCCAGGAAGAAAAGGCGAAAGAACGTATGCACAGCACCAGCGAACAAGCCGCATGCATGGCCAAATTGGCGAAGGTGAAAAAGCTCATTATCGGACATTTCTCCTCCAAATACGAAGATCTTTCTCAATTTCTGGAAGAGGCGCGGGAAGTATTTCCCAATACCGAGTTGGCCTTGGAAGGTACCGCCTTCAGATTGGATCAGGACTGAGGACGGACTTCCAGATATTTTCTTATACTGCCCTGCAAATCCCGGCTTAAAGGCACTAAGGGCAATCTAAGTTCGTTTTCCCTTATTATTCCCATCTCAAATAAAAATGCTTTCGCGCCTGCCGGATTATTCTCAGTAAAAAGCAAGTCATATGCCTCCATTAAGGTATCATTTAATTTCCTGGCAGAAATGAAATCCTGTTTAAGACAATCACGGATCATTGTAGAAAATTCCTTTGGGAAGCAATTGGCCGCTACGCTGATGACCCCATCCATACCACAAGCCATTTGAGGAAGGGCCAGTCCGTCATCGCCACTTAACACAAGAAAGCCTGAAGGACGGTCCTTGAGAATTTCCATGCATTGAAGCAAATCACCGGAAGCTTCTTTTATTCCGGCAATATTGCTCACTTCCCTTGCCAGCCTTAACGTGGTAGCCGCTGTCATGTTTCTTCCGGTCCGCCCGGGAACATTATAAAGTATTACCGGCCGGGGCGATACTTCCGCCAAAGTTTTGTAATGATGAAATATTCCCTCCTGGGAAGGCTTGTTATAATAAGGCGAGGCGCTCAACACGGCAGCAGCCTGCTCAAGAGGAAGATTTTGAAGGTCTTTTATTACAGAGGCAGTGTGATTACCTCCCACACCAATGACTACCGGAACCCTGCCGTTTACGATGGAATAGGTGCTATTGATAATTTGGATTTTCTCCTCCATATCCAACACCGGAGTCTCCCCTGTTGTACCCAAGGCAACCACATACTCAACATCCCTATCTATGATGTGATTCAGCAACTTTTCATAAGATTGAAAATCGATACCCCCGCTTTTATCAAAAGGAGTGACCACCGCCACACCTGTTCCCTTCAATTTTTCCTGAAGTGCCATAATCTAGATTTTAGCGAAGGTAAAGAATCATCGTTTTGAAAAAGAATCAATCCCGTCAGTGAAAATACACAAGCACTCCACATCATAGAATACAATGGCGTCAGGCATTGAGGATACGGGACCGACTAAGGTATTGCTTATCTGGAGCGTAAATGAAAAGACATTGACCTTCCTTGATTAAATCAATCAGCATTCGGTGGCAAGATTCAGGTACCGCGGGACAACCCTGGCTCCTTCCAAGTATTCCTCTTTTTCGGATATATCGCTCACTGACATAGGAAGCCCCATGTAAGACGATGGCGCGTTCATCAGCGAGATGGTTAATTCCTTTTTCCAACCCCTCCAGCTTTAGCGAATAACCTTGTTTGCCCTGATAAGTATCTGCAGTACGGAAAAAGCCCAGACTGCTCTGGTAACTGGAAGGACGGTTTGAAAAATTCCTGGCCAGATTCCATCCGGAACCCTGTCCATGGGCAACATAGGTGTTAAGCACAAGCCTACCCTCTTTCAAATCTATCAGGAATAGTCTTTTATGAACGGATGGCAGACTAAAGTCAATCACCGTGATGTGATCATCACAAAATAAAGCTCCGGAATCCTTCAGCTTGAAAAAACCCTCCAAAGCACTCTCAAATGCCTGTCTTGAAAGTCCCATGGAATCAAGCCTGATCGATTCGTACAGCCCGCATGCGGATACCTTGCTGTTTGAAATTTCCTTACTCATCCCTTTTTCATATTCCTCCGATAAACTTACTTCCCGCGTAAGAGCAAATGAAAAAGTCATGATTGCAAACATGCTCCCAATAACCCCAATAGAAAGACCCTTGCCTGACAGCAATATATGTTTCATATAATAATGAATTGAATTTAAGAAACTCAGAAGCAGTCAGAGAAGGAGTAGGTAAGCCTTGATAGTTATCGGATTCAGTGCCAAAATTAAGACTTCAGAAATATAGCGGCTCTTTTGATTTGTTAACAAATCGAAAAAGATCAGATGCTGATGTTGATATCAAATAAAAGAATAGCGAGCAATACGATGATAAGGAGGAATACTAGTGATATACCTACATAGTCAATAGTTGAAAAACCCCTTTTATTGGGCTTTTTCTTGCCATGTTTTTTATGATTATTCTTAACGGAGGATTCCGGCATAGGGTTTTGTCAAATTATTTAATTCTCTTATATACTGCTATTATTAATATTTCCCAAAATTACAGGGTCCTGACATTACCTACAATACTGATTTTTAGGTATTTATGTTCATTCAATCCAAAAGAACAAGCAACAAATATATGGAAATTATTCAATATAAATTTGACAGATACGGAAGCTGAAAGCTGGAAGGGGTAACGGATAAAGCTTAAATCCCGGATTAAGGAATAGTTTATAAATTGTAGTTCGACATTACAGTAATGAGAATCAGATAAACCGATCATAATAAAATGACAGCCGACAATTCCCTCAGCTACGCCTCCGCTAGCAAATTATTGACAGAACCCAGAATCTTACTGGCGGATGACCATAGCATGATCAGGAAAGGGCTGAAGCTCTATTTGCAATCCAATTTGGAATGCAAATCGATTGGAGAGGTTTCTTCTTGTACCGAATTGATGAAGGAACTTATCCGTGAAAAGTACACTCATCTGATCCTTGATATCATCCTGAACGACGGAAGTACGCTGGAAGTGATTCCCAACATCACAAAAGTCTATCCTAAATTGAAAATTCTGGTATTCTCGATGCAACCGGCGGAAGTTTATGGAGAAGCTATCAAACAATACGGACTGAAACAATACCTGTCCAAATCACTAGGCGAGGAAGAAATATATGAAAGGTTGAAACAGTTCATTCTTGGCGAACAGATTCCCGATATGGAATTCAAATCCAGAAACTCGCCTGAAAACCCGTTCGCATCGCTTGCTCCGCGTGAACTTGAAATACTGCATTACCTGCTCAGAGGAATGCGTACCAAGGAAATTGCTGAAACGATCAACCTGAAAATGAATACGATTTCCACCATAAAAACAAGGATCTATTTCAAGACCAATGCAGAGAACTTGAAGCAGCTGCTGGAACTGGCCTCTCTTTACAATTTGAATTATTAATAACTTGTGCCAACATGAAGGTGCGCATGCTTTTTCTGCTACTGCTATTTTCCTCCATCGCAATCACAGCGAACTGCCAGGACATAGTCAGAACCTACAATACCGAAAACGGTCTCCCTGCCAATGGCATACTAGGTTTGCAAATGGATGAAGAAACCGGTTTCTTATGGATAGCCACCGAAGCAGGCTTAGTGAGATTCAATGGCCTTCATTTCAAAAATTATCCGAGGGACTTCAATGTGAATTACACTCGCGACAAACGAATATTCCTGGTAAGAAATATCAAGAATGAGATTTACACGGCAGACAGATTCGGAAATACATTTAGAATAAAAAATAACCAGAGTACTTTTCAACTTAAATTTCCCCTCTCGGACGAAAAGGGCGGGAACCTGTTTTTGATTGCCACATCAGATAAGCTGGTCAAAAAATTTTCCAACACTAATTCGCGTCTCAGTTATTTTCCGCCTTACGATAAGATCGCGAATTGGAAAGATACCGCCTGTTTTATCCTTGGTCATAAAGGCTTTGTAAGATTCAGCCTTGGCGGCCAAAAAAAAATAAGCCCTAAAGGAACCTCCGGCAAGATAACAGGCATTTTCAAAATTGGCGAGGATATTTTCGTCAAGGACCAAGATGAAAGGATCTATATTTTTAATCCGTTGACGGAAACTGTAAAACAGATCTTTGTCAGAAGTGAGGTACTCAAATTGATAGAACTCGAGAAAGAGGAGCATCTTATCATCTGGGAAAATGGAATGAAGAATCCAATCCTATTCATTGGCACCAGGGCCTGGATTTTGAAAAAAGGCAAAAAATTCATTGATGCGGTGCCTATTGCCGACAACATCCCTGCAAATTCATTCATTTCATTTGCACAATACAGCGAGAAAAGAAAATTGCTGTTCATCGGCACCGATTCAAAAGGTATCATGGTGATGCAGCCGGCATTATTGAAATCAATATCAAAACCTACAGAATCTTTCCTCTCCAGAAACACCGCTTATGGCCAATTGGAGCAGCCCGACGGAAGCATACTCACCAATCAAGGTGTGATTTATGGACTTAAGGATTCCTCCTCCGAAGAAATATGGAATCCGGGAAGCTTTTATTTTTCCATTTTCAAAACCCATGACAGCCTTTTATGGTACGTCAACACAACAAGCTTTACCGTTAAGAGACACCTTCATTGTTATAATAAAGTATCCAAAAAAACCAGGGTATTCGACAAGATTTTCAGTGAGGAACAAATAGCCCTGGCGAGTATGGACTCAACCATCATCCTTGCATCAGACAAAGGCATAGGCCGGTTAGTTGCCGATTCCGTCAACTATCTGCATAGATTCACCGCACCCGGCAGCAACATTTACCAGCTGGAAGAGTTCAAACCCGGAATTTATGTTTTCGCCACCTGCGAAGGACTGATGCGTTTCAATATAGTAAACCGCCGAATGGATACATTGATGAAAGGAGGAAACTATTGTATCAGAAATTTCAAAATTTCCGGAGACCATATCCTGATTGGTACCTTTGGAAACGGAATGTTCCTTTGGAAAAATAATAAACTGGTAAGGCTGCCGTTAGACAAGAACAACTATTTGAAATTCGCGCATTGCTTTACTTTTGACAAAAGAGGTTTTTGCTGGATAAGTACGAATAAAGGTCTTTTCAAAACCACCGTTAAAGAGCTTCTTGGGGCTTTCCATAATCCCGCCTCTTTCATTTACTATCATTACTACGGCATCATGGATGGCATGAAATCAAGCGAACTGAACGGAGGCTGTCAGCCCTGTGCGCTTGAATTGAAAAACGGCTCCATCTCCTACCCGAGTATGGACGGCTTGGTTTGGGTGGATACCAGGAAATCCGAAGAGAGGATGCCTGAACCTTTTATTTTCATTGATGACTGGATTGTGGACGGAGTATCGATAAATCCAGATTCCGCAATGACCAATCCTTTCCCGGCCGGGACGAACGAGGTGAGCATTCGATTCGGAATTCCTGCCTGGACAAATAAGGAAAACCTCTATGTGGAGTACCAGTTAAACGATAGTAAGGACTGGGAATTGCTGCCTGTCGAAAATGAAGAGGCAATCAGCCTTAACAATTTGGAATACGGAGATTATAAGATCCGGATCCGAATGCGAAGGGGATTCGGAGAAAACAACTATGCCTACAAGGAATTGGGATTCAGTATAGCCGCTCCATGGAACCGTCAGCCTTGGTTCTATTTTCTGACAGGTGCCGGCCTTCTTGGGATTTTTATTTTATTCAATAAAATCAGAAACCGCAGGCAGGAAATATTGAAACAAAAATTGCAAAAACAGGTAGAGGAGAAAACCAGGGAACTTTCTGAAAAAAACTTCGCCCTTGAAAAAGGTAATGCCATTAAAAACAGGCTGATTTCCATCATCAGTCATGACATCATCACTCCTTTGAAATTCATGACTGCCGCAGGTAAGAATCTGATTGATGGAAAGAAAAAAATGCCTGAAGAACTCAAAGAGGAAACTATCCGGGAAATCACACAAACCTCCCAGGAGCTTCAATTCCTTTCTACCAATATTCTGAACTGGATTAAATACCAGAATGAGAAGAAAATCCTGAAGAAGGACATCTTCAATGTTTCAGAGATGGTCGAGCAGGTTTTCAGCATTCTACAGTCAACAGCCCGACAAAAAAACATCACGCTACTGAACGAAGTAGACAAACAGATTCAATTGAGGCAGTTTTATGAACCTGCCAAAATCGTCTTATATAACCTTTGTCTGAATGCTATCAATTTCACGGACAAAGGAGTTATCATTGTCAGAAGCCGTCAGCTGGGAGAGATGCAGCAAATCATGGTGATAGACCGCGGCATAGGAATGAAGCCTGAGCAAATCAGCAATATCATGGATAATGACTTCATCGTATCTTCTCCCAATCTTGAAAACAGGAAAGGAAACGGACTCGGATACCTCATCATCAAGGATCTTGTTCAGATGATGGCCGCTGAAATCCGCATAGACAGCGAACTTCACAAAGGTACCACTGTCAGTATCATTTTCCCGCCGAACAGGAATAATCAAATAACAATCTGAAGGTAATCAGGCTTTTTTCCGGTTGATGGCAAGGAAATAAAGCGGCAGGCCTATCAGTGAAATGATCAATCCCGGCCATGTATATTCAGGTTTGTAAATGATCAATAGAATGCAAAAGGTTCCTCCCATCAGGATATAGATAGCGGGCAGCAGCGGATAGCCGAAAGTCCGGTATGGCCTTTCAATATCCGGTCTTTTCCTTCGAAGTATGAAAACACCTGCGATAGTCAGGATGTAGAATATCACCACTACGAATGAAACCATATCAAGCAGATCACCATATTTGCCACTCAGACACAAGGCGGAGGCCATCAGGCATTGAATCCAAAGCGCCCATGCAGGTACCGCATTCTTGTTCAGCTCACCGGCCTGGCGGAAGAAAAGTCCGTCTTTGGACATGGAATAATACACTCGCGCTCCTGCAAGTATGAGGCCATTGTTACAGCCGAAGGTGGAAACCATGATGAGAACGGCGATAACCAAAGTGCCGGCGCCTTTGAAAATGGCTTCCGAGGCGCTTAAGGCGACCCTGTTATCTTTTGCGAAAGCCAGTTCCTGAATGGGCACCGTGCCAAGGTAAATTACATTCATCAGCACATATATCAGCGTCACGATGAGCGTTCCCAGAAACAGGCTCAATCCGATGTTTTTTCTGGGATTCCTGATCTCCCCGGCAATAAAGGTCACATTGTTCCAGGCATCGCTGCTGAAAATGGAGCCCACCATCGCCGCTGCCATGGCTCCCATGGCGAGACCCATGGTATAGTCTGTACCTGCTGCTTCAGGTCTCAGGTTGTGCATGTTCCATGGATCGGTCCAGTTGGCATTCCAAATATCTGTATTGAACATCCAGAATCCTGCCAGGATGAGCGCGAGCATGGCGATGAGTTTCGTGGAAGTGAAAATTGTCTGTATGAACTTACCGGTTTGAATTCCTCGTGTATTGATCCAGGTTAGTAAGATGACAAGGGCCATCCCAGCCAGCTGGGCATTCTGTATTTTCCAGCCCCATAGGTTGATGCAATTGGCATCTTCCCATACCAGCGCCGGGATCAGGTATCCTGCGAATTTGGCAAATCCGACAGCCACAGCTGCGATAGTACCCGTTTGTATTACGGAGAAAAAACTCCAGCCATAGAGAAAGCCTACCAGAGGGTTATAGGCTTCTTTCAGATAAACGTATTGCCCGCCGGCCGCAGGGAACATGCCGCTCAGCTCACCGTAGCTCAGGGCGGCGGTAAGAGTCATGAAGCCTGTGATGATCCAGGCAGCAAGCAGCCAGCCGGAACTGCCCAGATCTTTGAGCATATCGGCGCTCACGATGAAGATGCCTGATCCAATCATGGATCCCGCCACAATCATAGTGGCGTCTGTGAGTCCGAGACTTGGCTTAAAGCCACTTTGCTGTTCAGTCATGTTGAAAACATTAATTGATATAACTAAGATCAGGAAAAGTAAGCTTTAGATTCAATAATTCAAAATGAAGAGGAAAGTCATGAAATGTACCATTGGGTTACGAAAAAGCCTCAAACATGTTGAGGCTTTTTGCGGACCGGACGGGACTCGAATGCTGACGCTGGCGGTCAGCATGCCGACATTCCTCCTGCGGAGGAATCGTCGGCACCCGCAACAACAGGATATTTTTCCATAAAGGCCTTTAATCGTAACCTTGACAAATTTTTTAATTTTCGCTCCAATATCATCGCCTCGCCACGAGTCGGCTTTTCAGCAAACCAAATTAGATCCCATGGTAAGTAAGGAGCCGTCGCCTTTTCGGTGCCATGATTATGACGCACAAGTCGCTCTTGAACATCACCAGTTTGACCAATGTAATAACGATCATGAACAGAGGAATACAAAATGTAGACAAAATGCATACTATAGGGTTACGAAAAAGCCTCAAACATGTTGAGGCTTTTTGCGGACCGGACGGGACTCGAACCCGCGACCTCCGCCGTGACAGGGCGGCATTCTAACCAACTGAACTACCGATCCTCAGTTTTAGGGTGGCAAAGATAGGATTTATTCGCTTTAAAGGCCAAATCTGAATAAAAAAATTACATTCTACCCGTTTTCAGGGTTAACTTGCAGATAATTGAAAACCTTTCATAATCAGTCTTATGCCACAGTTAGCCAACCGGCAATTCCTCGATTTTGAAAAGCCGATTAAGGACCTGTACGAACAGGTTGAACAGCTTAAGATAACCCAGGAAAAATCAGGCACTGATATGTCAGAGGCTATCGGTCAGCTGGAAGCCAAAATCCTGGAATCCAAGCGTCACCTCACAGAAAGCCTTACTCCCTGGCAGAGGGTGCAACTGAGCCGCCACCCCGACCGCCCCTATACCCTCAAATACATCGAAAAAATGTGTACCGATTTCCTGGAAATGCATGGCGACAGGAACATAGGCGATGACAAAGCCATGGTAGGCGGCTTTGCTAAACTGGGAGATAAGACAGTCATGGTCATCGGGCAACAAAAAGGCTATAATACCAAAACAAGACAAATGCGCAACTTCGGAATGGCTAATCCCGAAGGCTATCGCAAGGCGCTGCGACTCATGAAACTGGCGGAAAAATTCAATAAGCCGGTCATCACCCTGATTGATACTCCCGGAGCCTATCCCGGCCTCGAAGCAGAAGAACGAGGACAAGGAGAAGCCATTGCCCGGAACATATACGAAATGCTGAGTCTGAAGGTACCCATCATCTGCGTGATCATCGGCGAAGGTGCCAGCGGCGGCGCATTGGGCATCGGAGTAGGCGACAAGGTGGTGATGCTGGAAAACACCTGGTATACTGTCATCTCTCCCGAAAGCTGCAGCAGCATTCTTTGGAGAAGCTGGGACAAGAAGGAGAAAGCCGCTGAACAACTTCGTCTAACCGGAACCGATATGCTTGGCTTCGGACTCGTGGATGCCGTGATTCCCGAACCACTGGGTGGCGCCCACTGGGATTATGATGAGGCGGCAGCCAATGTTAAAAATTACTTGTTGCAAACCATCAGGGAATTGGAATCTGTCAGCCCCGGACAAAGAGTTGAAGACAGAATAAAAAAATTCGGCAAAATGGGCTTTTGGGAAGAAACCCCTGAATCCACCCAAACCGCAGTCAAATAATAAAAGGCAACTGAACACATGCTGAAAATAGGCCTGATGGGCGCAGGACATCTGGGAAAAATTCACCTTAACAACTGGAAAGAGATTGATGGAATCAATCTGATAGGGTTTTTCGATCCTAATGACCAAACCGCAGCCGAGGTTGCCGAAAAATATCAACTCAAACGCTTCCCCGATCCGACATCCCTTATCCAGGCCTGTGACGCCGTAGATATCGTATCCCCTACAACATACCACTTCGACCTTTGCGAATTAGCGCTTAGAAACGGTAGGCATGTGTTTGTGGAAAAACCACTCGCCAACAGTCTGGAAGAAGCAAGATCATTGGTCAAGCTCACCAGGGAATCCAACCTGAAATTCCAGGTGGGCCACGTGGAACGGTTCAATCCCGCTTTCCTTTCCTTGCAGGCGCTGCATCTGAAACCCATGTTCATAGAAGTGCACAGGCTCGCACAATTCAATCCGCGGGGTACGGATGTCAGTGTCATACTTGACCTGATGATACATGATATCGATATCATCCTGCATCTCGTGAAAAGCAATGTCAGTTATATCTCCGCAAACGGAGTGGCTGTCATGTCCGATACACCTGATATTGCCAACGTCAGAATCGAATTCGATAACGGCTGTGTCGCCAATCTCACCGCCAGCAGGATATCCATGAAGAAAATGAGGAAAATGAGGCTGTTTCAGAAGGACGCATACATTGGCATAGATTTCCTCGACAAAAAAACAGAGGTGATCAGGCTGGATAATCCGGGAGATGACAATGTATTCACTTTTGAGATAGAAACCAATCACGGGAAAAAGAATATCGCCATAGCCAACACTCCTGTAAAAGATATCAATGCCATCAAATCCGAGCTGGAAAGCTTCAGAGATTCCATCCTGATGGACAAGGAACCTCCGGTTACAGTACTTGACGGTTTCAGCGCCATGGAAGTGGCACACCAGATTCTTGATAAGATAAGTCAGTCCCAACACTAACCCACCCTCCTACTTGAAGCAATCCAGAATCGATATCAGACATTACCTGGTGGCCGATCTGGCAACATGCATTCTTACCTGGCTTTGCTTTTATTATCTGCGATCCGCCTATTACAATTACGGATTCCGGATGCCTGCAGGATTTTACACCGGTCTTGCCTGTTACAGCCTCGGCTGGATCAGCCTGCACCATATTTCCGGAAGTTATAATGGCATATATCATAAATCTTCCGCAACGGAAATTTTCAGAACTTTCCTGACCTGTATCATAGGTTGCTTTTTCCTGCTCTTCTTTTTCATTCTAAAGAACCCTCATGAAAATAACAACAACTACTACTTTGAGTTTTTCGCATTGCTCATTCCAAATTTCCTTTGTCTGCTTCTCACCAGATTGAGCCTTTTATCCATGGTGTATAGCCAGCTTTCTCAAGGAAAAATATATTTCAACTCTTTATTGATCGGAACACCGGAAAGAGCGCTGCAATTCTTTGAAGAATTCACGAAAGCGCCCGATCATTCAGGCATCAGGGTAATCGGCTTTTTCAATCTCATGCCGGAAAGGGAGACCAGGATTCCCCATTTGAAATATTATTCGGATAAAAATCTTATCAAACAGACCATTCAATCCGAAAAAGTGGAGGAAGTGATCATTGCCATTGACAAAAATGAGAGAGGACAGATCACTGAATTGCTCAGGGAATTGAGCGACCAGGAAGTCAACATCAAAATCATAGCCGATACGGTAGACATCATCACCGGAGCGGTACAAACGACCAATGTCACAGGCATTCCATTGATCGACATCCATTCAGGCCAACTACCTGCCTGGCAGCAAAACCTGAAAAGAATCATGGACTTGATCATTTCCATCCTTGCCTTGATTCTGCTATTACCGATATTCCTTTTATGCATTATTAGAGTGAGAATATCTTCCCCGGGACCCATATTTTACAGCCAGGAAAGGATCGGTTATAAGGGCAAAGCCTTCATACTATATAAATTTCGATCCATGATCCGCGATGCAGAGCTTGACGGGCCTCAACTCAGCTCTGATAAGGACGCCCGCATCACCGACTGGGGCAGGGTGATGAGGAAATGGAGGCTGGATGAGCTGCCTCAGCTTTGGAATATCATCAAAGGAGAAATGAGCCTTGTCGGGCCAAGACCGGAACGAAAGCATTATATAGATCTGATCACAGAAAGAAAACCGGAATACAAATACCTTTTCAAAGTGAAACCGGGGCTCAGTAGCTGGGGTATGGTCAATTTCGGATATGCAAGCTCGGTCGAAGAAATGATGGAGAGGATGCCATATGACTTGTTATATGTGGAGAATGCGTCACTGGCACTGGACATCAAAATCATGTTTCATACGCTTCGCATCATATTCAAAGGGCAAGGCAAATAAAAGATTAATGCTAAATTGTAAAAAAACTATCCCTTGGTAAAAAGACTGGCATTCTTATTAATGCTGCTTCATGGCAAAGGGTCGCAAGGACAAGCCAATTTTCAACAAAAGGCTGACCATATCATTTCAGTAGCGGTCAATGAGAAAACAAATACACTGGAGGGAAAACAAACAATCCGATATCATAATCGCTCAGGTGACAGCCTTCATTTCATTTGGTTTCACATTTGGCCGAATGCCTACAAGAATGACAGAACCGCCTTCAGTGAACAATTGCTGAGAAACGGCAGAACGGACTTCTACTTTTCCGGCGATGAAGAAAGAGGTTATATCAACCAGCTTTCTTTCTCGGTAGACAAAAAAGCCATCCGCTTTGAGGACCATCCTTTGCATCAGGACATCATCAAACTGCTGCTACCCTATCCGCTTGCGCCGGGAGCGAATATTGAAATTGAAAACAGCTTCCATGTCAAATTGCCCTACTATTTTTCAAGAAGCGGAAGACTAGGCAATTCGTTGCAGGCCACCCAGTGGTATCCCAAACCTGCCGTTTTTGATCATAAAGGATGGCATCCAATGCCATATCTCGACCAGGGAGAGTTCTTCAGTGAATTCGGAGATTACAAGGTCAGCATTACCATAAATCAAGCATGGACGATCGCCGCGACCGGACAAATCATTTCCGAATCAACCAAAGATTCACTTAAAACATGGACATATGCGCAGGACAATATTCATGATTTCGCGTTTTTCGCCAGTCCGGAATACACATTGGATACAGGATCCATAAATATCAACAACAGAGATATCCAGCTCCGCTCTTACCACCGAAAGGAAAGTGAATCCTGGAAAAACAGTATTCAATTTCTTGGAAAGGCGATTGCCAGCAAATCCTCCTGGATAGGCGAATACCCTTACGCTGTAGCAACTGTGGTAGAATTGCCGCAGTTCGGAGAGGATGGAATGGAGTATCCAACCATCACCCTGATCTCAAATCCTTATAATGAAAGAATGCTGGAAACGCTGATCAATCACGAGGTTGGTCATAACTGGTTTTATGGCATCCTAGCCTCCAATGAAAGGCAATATCCATGGATGGATGAGGGTATGAACAGTTACTATGACAGAAGATACGCTTCAGAAATAATCCCAAAGAATGAGCCTTCGGGTCAATGGTGGGAAAAAATTCCTTTTCTGAGAAAAAGAATTCCTGATGATTTCGAAGCTTTGCTTTTCAGAGCAGCCGCCACCGAAAAAAAAGATCAGCCTGTTAGTGGTGAAAGCGAGTCCTTCAGCCAATTGAACTACTCCCTATCCTGTTATTACAAAGCCTCCATATGGATGCAAAAACTTGAAAAACACCTGGGCAGGAACCTTTTTGATTCCATGATGCAGCAATACTTTCTCCAATGGAAATTCAGGCACCCCTATCTTGAGGATTTCAGAAAATTGGTGGAAAATTATTCAAAAAGCCAGTCAGACTCTCTATTTGTACTGCTGGACAAGAAAGGGATGATAGAAAATGGAGAAAAGAAGAAACTGAAACTGAGCTGGCTTTTTTCCCTTAAGGAAACGGACAGATATCAATATATAAGCCTTGCGCCCCTTACGGGATACAATCATTATGACGGATGGACGCCGGGCATATTATTACACAATTACAGCTTACCCTTGCCAAGGGTACGATTTTTCCTGATTCCGCAATATGCAACGTACGCTCAAAAACTGAGAGGTGCGGGAGGAGTATTTTATCGCTTGAACCCCGGCTCTTCCGGAGCCAAACTGGAAATAGGCATAAGTGCTGCCACCTATTCAGCTGACCTGTACACGGATTCCACAGGCAGAAAAACACCACTGACCTTTAACAAATGGGTACCTATCCTCAAGTATTCCTGGCCTGATAAAGGTAGCATGCAAAAAAGCCTGCAATGGAAGACCTTCGGACTCAGAGAACAGAATGTTAACTTCAAAAGGGACACAGTCAATAAAACCTGGCAGATAAGTTACCCGTTTTCCTCATCAGTAATACATCAGCTATCCATGAAATGGAAACAAAACAGGACCCTTTATCCATGGCAAACAAATCTGATGTTGGAGCACGGAGGAGATTTCGGCAGAATTAATGTAGAATGGAACGGCTTTTTCAATTATCAGCAAGAAGGAGGGCTTTCCGTCCGTCTTTTCGCAGGCAAATTCCTTTACTGGCAAGAAAGAACCAATCGGCTCGCATTCCTCAACTCGAGATACCATCTGAACATGACAGGCCCCCGTGGAAATGAGGACTATACCTATTCAGATTATTTTATCGGCAGAAATGAATTTGAAGGAATTTGGAGCCAGCAGATCATGCAAAGGGATGGCGGTTTCAAAGTAAGGACCGACCTGCTAAGCAAAAAAATCGGAAAGACAGACAACTGGCTGGCTGCGATCAATCTGTCTACTACCGTTCCTGACAAATACAACCCATTGTCGCTGATGCCTGTAAAAATACCCATCAGACTTTTTGCCGACTTTGGAACCTATGCCGATGTATGGAAGAAAGGAGCGGTTGCTGACAAACTTCTATATGATGCAGGACTTCAACTGACCCTGATGGGAGGACTCATAAACATATATGCCCCCCTGCTTTACAGCCGCGAATACAGGGAGTACATCAACTCGACCGTTGAAAAAAAGAAATTACTGAGAACGATTTCGTTCAGTATCAATATCAGAAATTCACCGGTATTATCCGCCATGCCAAACGAAATATATTAACTTGATCAGATACCTCACAGATAAGGAAATCGACTTTGTCAAATGGGATGAATGTGTGAAGGAGTCTTCCGAAGGTCTTGTTTATGCCAGTAGCGATTGTCTTTCTACCATGGCAAAGAGATGGTCCGGCTTGGTTTTGGATGATTACAAAGCCGTCTTCCCCCTACCCTGGAAAAAAAAAATCGGAATCAGATATGTTTACCCTCCCGCTTTCACTCAACAATTCGGACTGATAGCCAGAGACAGCAAGGATCTGACACATTTGAACAGTTTCCTTCAGAAAGTTGAGCAGATTTTCAACCTGGCTGACATGAATCTGAATGAAATGAACCCTCATCCGGCTGCGCCTCATGTCAACCGCAAAAATTATTTGCTGAACCTTACCGATACATATGAGCATCTGGAAAAGTCATTCAGCCGATCGGCCAAAAGAAATATTGACAAGGCCTTGTTGGCAGGTATCAGCATAAAAGAGCAGATCGATTTCAAAGAGGTGATTCACGTTCATCAATCCAGATTCGGAAATATCATCCATGCGAACAGCGAGGATTATCAAAGACTGGAAAGCTGGCTAACATTACTTTACAATAAGGATATGTTGTACGTGCCTGGTGCGTTTGATGTTGAAGGCAGGTTGATTGCAGGAAGTATATTCATACTATTCAAAAACAGGCTGACTTTTATTTTGAATGGAAACACTGAAAAATCACTTTCAACAGGAGCCACTCATTTGTTACTGGCAAACTGCATCAGAAAATATTCCGCATCAGGATTAACCCTGGATTTTGAGGGCAGCGACAATACCGATTTCGCGAGGTTTTATGAGCAATATGGCGCACACCCTGTCTCTTATCCTTTTGTAAGAATCAATAAGCTTCCATTCATCCTGCGATGGATCAAACAAGACGTTTCATTTGTCCTTCCGAAGTAATGAGGAGTTCAGCAAGCTTCAGGTCAAGCGGCCTTGTGATCTTGAAATTGCCGGCTTCCCCCTCGATAGCATGAATACTGCAGCCTGATTTTTCCACCACAGTAGCCTCATCCGTAAATGACGGATCATACCCGGCCTGAAATGCCGATATCAATATGCTGCTTTTGAAGGCCTGGGGTGTCTGCACAAGAAAAACATGACTTCGATCCAGCGGCTTGTTACCTGATTCATCCTGCCAGCGAACGCTGTCGCTACAGGCGACCATAGGTACAGCAGATCCATGGATGGCAGCCTCCTGCAGGCAATTCCTTATCAATCCTGAACTCAACAGACATCGGGCAGCATCGTGAACCAGGATGATGGAATCCTCACCTGAAGGCACTTCTTTCAAACCTTGCGCCACGGAATGAAATCGGGTTTCTCCGCCGGTGGTGACCGTAAATTCTTTTTCGGGATAGTATTGCTTCAATACCGATTTACCGGTATGCAGCAGATCAGGAGGGAACACTATAATCAACTCTATTTCTTCACGGGCATTCAGGAAACTATCAATACTGTAACAAAGTACAGGCTTGTCATGTAGTATTAAAAACTGCTTCGCCACCTCGGACTCCATTCTGCTGCCTTTACCGGCGGCCAGGATGATTGCATATTTCTTCAACTCGCCCATGGTCACTGTTCTCTGTAAATACCTGTGAAATGATTTCCATTACTATGCTTCATGGCCCTGTACATGCCGGCGCTGTTGAATACCATGGCCACATTCGCCCCGGCATCCACTCCGATCATGCCGCCTTCTCCTTCAATCTTCAAAAGCTTATCAAGAACGACGAATTTCATGGCTTCCTCGAGGCTCAGCCCCTTATATTCCATCACACAACTCACATCATATGCAGCTACGGCCCTGATAAAAGGTTCTCCATGGCCCGTACAACTAATAGCGCAAGTTCCATTGTTAGCATAGGTTCCTGCACCAATTACCGGAGTATCTCCGATTCTTCCATATTTCTTGTTCGTCATGCCTCCGGTGCTGGTGGCTGCTGCAATGTTGCCCTGCTTATCACATGCGGCAGCACCCACGGTGCCAAATTTCTTGTTCTTCATCAGTTCGGAAAGATCGAGATGCGTATGGTCAAGAGAATAGTCATCGCTCTCCCTGATTTGTTTCCATTGCTCAAACCGGAATCTTGAAAAGAAATAATCATCCGGCTCCATTTTGATTCCTTGCTTGATCGCGAAATCATTGGCACCCTTGCCACTCAGGAAAACATGATTGCTGTTCATCATCACTTCCGCCGCAAGTTCAACAGGGTTTCGGATATTCCTCACACCGGTCACGGCTCCTGCCTTCAGATTTTTACCATCCATGATGGCGGCATCCATCTCCTGCAATCCCTGCTTGGTAAATACAGATCCTCTGCCTGCATTGAAAAGCACATTGTCCTCAAGTACGACCACGGCAGCCTTGATCGCATTCACTGAGGTGCCACCCTGCTCCAAAACGGCGAATCCCGCATCCAGGGCATCATCCAGTCCTTGCAAATAGGCTTTCTCCAATTCAGGAGTCATATCCTCCCGGAGGATAGTTCCCGCACCTCCGTGTATCACAATCGAAAAAGGCTTTTCCAATGAAGTAATATTTTGGTTGTTTACAATCAGTCAATAAAGCGCTTAAGCGGTCTCAGGCCTCTGTTCCAAACCTTTCGCCCTACCTTTCTTTCTTGCTTTCTAGTCGCTCATTCATGCCGACAATGACATCCTCCGTAATGTCCAGGGTGGAATCCTTATATATCATATAATCAAGTCCGCCTCCCACTGTCAAAATATATTTGAATTTACCGTCCTTATTGTAATCATTGATGAATGATTTCAGCTCCTTCTGAAAGTCTATCATGAATTGCTCATATTTTTCAGAAAGCTTTTCTGACCGTCCCTGCTTATTGGCATCGATTGTTTGCTGTTGTCGCATGAATTGATCCTGAAAGACCTCAGCCTCTTCCTGGGTGATAGCCTTGCCTTTTTCCAGAAATTTATTTTTTTGAGACTCTAAACTGCGATAGCCGTTTTCCCATTCGGCTTCTATGGACCGTTGCTCTTTCTGAAGCTCCTCTCGCTTGTTCTTCATCACGGTTATCTTGTCATTCAGGGAGTCTACATCCACTGTGGCCACAAGAAAAGAACCGCTTACTTTGTCTACGGCAGAAGAACGCTTTGGCATTTCCTTCCCTGGCTTGTTCCATGAACTGAAATGAAGGATGTAAAGTACGATTACAGCCAAAACCAGGATTAAATTCAACAAAACAGGAAAACGATTTTTCATACTGCAAAAATGATTCCGAAAGTTAAGCAATATCAGGGAATCAGTACATTAGAAGACATGAAAAAGGAGCAGCAAAAGCCGCTCCTTTTTGGTTTTATTTTACCCGGAAATTCAATTACTCTTCTTCATCGAAAGTCATGGCTTCCTTGGTAGTCAGGAGGGTTTCATACTCCTCCTTGTTTCCAACTATCATGTTTTCGAATTCACGAAGACCCGTACCAGCAGGAATATGGTGACCCGTGATCACGTTTTCTTTCAATCCGAGCATGTCATCCGTCTTACCTTGTATGGCAGCTGAACTGAGTACTTTGGTCGTTTCCTGGAAAGATGCGGCTGAAATCCAGCTGTGCGTTCCAAGAGAAGCCTTAGTAATACCCAGCAACAAAGGAGAGGAAGTTGCAGGCTTTGCATCCCTGAATTCCACCAGCTTTTTGTCGGCACGCCTGAGCACGGAATTCTCTTCTCTCAGTTCTCTCAAGGTTACAATCTGTCCTGTCTTCAGCTTACCGCTCTCACCATGGTCCGTAACAACCTTCTTATCGAAAATATAATCATTTTCAACATTGAAATCCATGCGATCCTCGGTATCTCCTTCCAGGAACTTGGTATCGCCCGCATCCTCGATTGTCACCTTCCTCATCATCTGCCTTACGATCACCTCTATGTGCTTATCATTGATCTTCACGCCCTGGAGACGATATACTTCCTGGATTTCATTGACCACATATTCCTGTACCGCAAATGGTCCTTTGATAGCGAGAATATCGGCAGGAGAGGTTTGTCCGTCACTGAGGGGAGCGCCTGCTTTCACAAAGTCGCCATCCTGAACCAGGATCTGACGGCTCAGAGGAACCAGGTACTTGCGAACAACGCCATCCTTGGCCTCCACAATGATCTCACGGTTACCGCGTTTGATCGCACCGAAAGCGACAACTCCGTCAATCTCACATACAACGGCAGGATTGCTCGGATTACGTGCTTCGAACAACTCCGTAACACGCGGAAGACCTCCGGTGATATCCTTCAGCTTGCTGAGGATACGAGGAATCTTTACCAGCACCTGTCCGCTTTTCACTTCATCTCCTTCCTCAACGGCAATATGCGAACCTACCGGAAGGTTATATGATTTCTTATCCTTGCCATCCACAATGATCACCGGCAGTTTGGTCTTATCCTTGGTTTCTATGACCACTTTCTCCCTGTGACCTGTTTGCTCATCAGCCTCATCCCTATAGGTAACGCCTTCGATAACCGACTCGAACTTGATCTTACCGTTAGACTCCGCCACAATGACGTTGTTGAACGGATCCCAGGTGCAAATCACATCTCCTTTGGATATTTTCTGACCGTCTTTCACATTCAGAATGGAACCATAAGGAATATGCATGGTATTGAGCAACCTGTCGGATTTCACGTCAATATTTCTGATCTCACCGGTACGTCCGATAACTACGGTCACTTTTTTACCTTCACTGTTCTCTGCAGATACCGTACGCAGGCCATCGAACTGAAGTGTACCGTCGAATTTGGCTAACAAGGAAGATTCAACCGATGCAGAACCGGCAACACCACCCACGTGGAAGGTACGCAGTGTCAGCTGAGTACCCGGCTCACCAATGGATTGGGCTGCGATGATACCAACAGCGTCTCCACGTTGAGCCAGCATGCCTGATGCAAGATTCTTACCATAACATTTCACGCATACGCCTCGCTTGGCCTCACAAGTAAGCACCGAACGTATTTCGACGGTTTCTATTCCGCAGTCCTCTATTTTTCTCGCCAGGTCGGTAGTGATTTCTTCTCCGGCGGTAATAATCAGCTCTTCGCTCACGGGATCATAGATATCATGCAGGGACGTACGACCCTCAATCCTGTCACTCAGTGGTTCAATGATATCCTCATTATCTTTCAGAGCGGAGGTGGCGATACCACGCAAGGTTCCGCAATCTTCGTCATTGATGACGACATCCTGCGCAACATCCACCAGCCTTCTGGTCAGGTAACCTGCGTCAGCCGTCTTAAGGGCCGTGTCCGCAAGACCTTTACGGGCACCGTGAGTTGAAATGAAGTATTCCAATACGCTCAAACCGTCTTTGAAGTTGGCCAATATCGGGTTTTCGATGATTTCAGAACCTGAAGAACCGGATTTTCTCGGCTTGGCCATCAGACCTCTCAAACCGGCCAGCTGCTTGATCTGCTGCTTGGAACCCCTCGCGCCAGAGTCAAGCATCATGTAAACCGAATTGAAACCCTGTTTGTCAACAGCCAATTCGCGTATAAGCGTTTCCGTTACCTTGGTATCCACCCGGCTCCAGATATCGATGATCTGATTATATCTTTCGTTGTTGGTGATCAATCCCATGTTGTAGCTATCCCATACCTCCGAAACTTCCTGCTGGGCATTTTCCACCAATTCCTCTTTCACCGCCGGGATGATAAGGTCGTTGATATTGAAAGACAATCCACCTCTGAAGGCCATGCGATATCCCAGCGTCTTGATGTCATCCAGGAATTTGGCAGTGGCAGGTACGTTCGTCCATTTGATAATGTCTCCGATGATCTCCCTCAGATTCTTTTTGGTGAGCAATGCATTCACAAAACCGACTTCCTTCGGCACGAATTGGTTGAAAATAACACGACCAACCGTGGTTTCAATGAGTTTGGTACTGAGTGTTCCATCAGCATTACGCACGGCGGCTTTCACCTTGATATTCGCATGCAAGTCAAGACTCTTCTCATTATAAGCGATGATCACTTCCTCAGCGGAATAGAAAGATTTACCCTCTCCTTTTACTTTTTCCTCCGGAGTGGATTTCTTACCCTTGGTGATATAATAAAGACCCAACACCATGTCCTGTGAAGGAAGAGTGATGGGCGTACCATTCTGTGGATTCAAGATATTATGGGAAGACAGCATGAGCAGCTGGGCCTCCAGGATGGAGGCATTGCTCAATGGCACGTGAACGGCCATCTGGTCACCGTCAAAGTCGGCGTTGAAGGCTGTTGTAACCAATGGATGAAGCTGAATGGCCTTACCCTCGATCAGTTTGGGCTGGAAGGCCTGGATAGACAACCGGTGAAGTGTCGGGGCACGGTTAAGCATTACCGGATGACCCTTCAATATGTTTTCCAGGATATCCCAGATGATAGCTTCTTTTTTATCTACGAGCTTGCGCGCGCTTTTGACCGTCTTTACGATTCCACGCTCGATCAACTTGCGAATAATAAACGGCTTGAACAATTCCGCAGCCATATCTTTTGGCAAACCGCATTCATGCATCTTCAATTCAGGGCCCACCACGATAACGGAACGACCCGAATAATCAACACGCTTACCCAACAAATTCTGACGGAAACGACCCTGCTTTCCTTTCAGCACATCGCTAAGAGATTTCAGCGCCCTTCCACCCTCAGCCTTCACGGCATTGGATTTACGGCTATTGTCAAAAAGCGAGTCGATGGCTTCCTGCAGCATCCGCTTCTCGTTACGAAGGATCACTTCAGGCGCCTTGATCTCCAACAAACGCTTGAGACGATTGTTACGAATGATCACCCTGCGATAGAGATCGTTAAGATCGGAAGAAGCGAAACGTCCTCCGTCCAGAGGTACCAGCGGACGCAATTCCGGAGGTATGACAGGGATATATTGCATCACCATCCACTCGGGACGGTTATTGATCCTTGTATTGGCGTCGCGGAAACTTTCCACCACGCTCAGACGCTTCAAGGCATCCGCCTTCCTTTGCTGTGAAGTTTCATTGGCGGCTGCGTTTCTCAGATCAAAGCTCAACTGATCCAGATCCAGTCTTTGCAAAAGGGCATGGACTGCTTCCGCACCCATCTTGGCAATGAATTTTTCAGGATCCTCATCAGGGAGGTATTGATTCTCCTTGGGAAGGGCCTCCAGGATATCTAGATATTCTTCCTCCGTGAGCAAATCAGCATAGTTCTGACCTTTATCGGCACGTGCACCAGGCTGAATTACCACGTAACGCTCATAATAAATGATGCTTTCCAGTTTTTTGGAACTCATGCCAAGCAGATATCCGATTTTATTGGGCAGAGATTTGAAATACCAGATATGTACCACAGGTACTACCAGCTTGATGTGACCCATGCGCTCGCGCCTTACTTTCTTCTCAGTCACTTCCACTCCGCAGCGATCACAAACAATACCCTTGTAACGGATACGCTTGTATTTTCCACAGGCACATTCGTAATCCTTTACAGGTCCGAAAATGCGCTCGCAGAACAAACCATCCCTTTCAGGCTTGTAGGTTCTGTAGTTGATGGTCTCAGGCTTCAATACCTCGCCGTAACTTCTTTCGAGAATATTATCGGGAGATGCAAGACCTATGGTTATTTTAGAAAACGTTGACTTTGGACGATTTTCTTTTTTGAATGCCATATTAAGGTTTACTTTTTTAAGATTGAATCAAATCAAATTCCATTCCGCTGTCGATCATCACTGCATCAGTCGAACTTGAGATCAAGTCCGAGACCGCGCAATTCGTGCACCAACACGTTAAACGACTCAGGAATACCTGCACGTGGCACATTGTCCCCTTTGACGATGGCCTCGTAAGTCTTGGCCCTACCGATGATATCATCGGATTTGAGCGTAAGCAGCTCCTGGAGAATATTGGAAGCACCATAGGCTTCGAGCGCCCATACTTCCATCTCTCCGAAACGCTGACCACCGAACTGAGCCTTACCACCGAGAGGTTGCTGGGTGATGAGACTGTATGGTCCGATGGAACGGGCATGCATCTTATCATCCACCATGTGGTGAAGTTTGATCATATAAATGATACCCACGGTCGCTTTCTGGTCGAAACGCTCCCCTGTCTCTCCATCATGCAGGTAAGTGTGCCCGAATGAAGGGAGAGCGGCTTTTCCGATTTCGGAAGCGATCTCCTCTACTGTGGCACCGTCGAAGATCGGAGTGGCAAAGCGAACTCCCAACTTCTCTCCGGCCCAGCCGAGCGCGGTCTCATAGATCTGACCCAGATTCATACGACTGGGTACGCCCAGCGGATTGAGAACGATATCAACAGGAGTACCATCTTCCAGGAAAGGCATATCCTCATGGCGTACGATCTTGGCAACAATACCTTTGTTACCGTGGCGTCCCGCCATCTTATCTCCCACTTTCAGTTTCCTTTTGACGGCCATGTATACCTTGGCAAGCTTCAATACACCTGCAGGCAATTCATCCCCTATGGAAATATTGAATTTCTCACGCTTGTATCTTCCCAGTTCCTCGTTGTATTTGATGCTGTAATTATGGAGCAATACGTTGATCAGATCATCCACCTTTGCTTCGCCGGTCCAATGAAGCGGATTGACATTCTGATAATCAATGTTCGCCAGATTTTTCTCGGTGAACTTGGCACCCTTGCCGATCAGCACTTCGCCGAAATTATTGCTGACACCCTGACTGGCCTTGTCCTTCAACAGGGTCTTCAGTTTTTCAATCAGCAGTTTATGCAGATCCTGCTCGTTTTTCTCATGAGTCTTCTCAATCTTCTCGAGCTGGGCCTTTTCACGAAGTTTGGCATTCTTGTCCTTCTTGGCGCGTTGAAATAGTTTCTTGTCAATCACGACACCTTCCGTACCGCTTGGAGCCTTGAGTGAGGCATCCTTGGCGTCTCCGGCCTTGTCGCCGAAGATGGCACGCAGGAGCTTCTCCTCAGGAGTCGGATCACTCTCTCCTTTCGGCGTGATCTTTCCGATGATGATATCACCTTCCTTGATGGCGGCACCGATACGGATGATTCCGTTGGCATCGAGATCCTTCGTGGCCTCCTCGCTTACATTCGGAATATCCGGAGTGAGTTCCTCTTCCCCAAGCTTGGTATCCCTTACTTCGGTCTCAAACTCACTGATATGTATAGACGTAAATAAATCCTCTCTTACCACTTTCTCGCTGATCACAATGGCATCCTCGAAGTTGTATCCTTTCCATGGCATGAAGGCCACTTTCAGATTTCTTCCCAGCGCCAGTTCTCCGTCGAGAGTGGCGTATCCCTCCGTAAGGAAATCACCTTCCGAAATCTTCTGCCCTTTTGATACGGCAGGGCGCAGGTTGATACAGGTTTCCTGGTTGGTGCGGACGAATTTGGTGAGCTTGTACACTTTGAGGTCATCTTCGAAGCTTACCAGCTGCTGGGTTTCGTTGCGCTTATATCTGACATGAATCTCATTCGCATCCACATATTCCACAACACCCTCGCCTTCTGAGTGAATCTGTATCCTCGCGTCACGGGCAGCCTTGCCTTCCAATCCTGTTCCGACGATGGGAACCTCCGGCTTGATCAATGGAACGGCCTGACGTTGCATGTTCGATCCCATCAGCGCACGGTTGGCATCATCATGTTCCAGGAACGGAATCAGGGAAGCACTCAAACCAACAATCTGGTTGGGAGCCACATCCATGAATTCAACTTCCTGCCTGTCCAATATGGGGAAGTCGCCGGTCTGACGACTCTTGATCTTTTCATTGGCGAAGTTACCCTTCCCATCCAGCTCCACATTGGCCTGGGCGATTTTAGCGGTATCTTCCTCCTCGGCACTCAGATAAGTGATCTTCTTCAGATCAACCTTTCCATTTTCCACTTTACGATATGGTGTCTCGATGAAACCCATCTCGTTGATCTTCGCGTGCACGCAAAGCGTGGATATCAGACCGATGTTCGGACCTTCGGGAGTCTCGATAGTACAGAGGCGACCATAGTGCGAATAGTGTACATCTCGCACCTCGAAGCCGGCACGCTCCCTGCTCAATCCACCGGGACCCAGCGCGGAGATACGACGCTTGTGCGTGATCTCACTGAGCGGATTGGTCTGATCAAGAAACTGAGACAACTGAGAGGTCCCGAAGAATGAATTGATCACGGAAGAAAGTGTACGAGCATTGATAAGGTCTACCGGTGTGAAAACCTCGTTATCCCTTACGTTCATACGCTCACGAATGGTACGCGCCATACGGGCAAGTCCGACACCGAACTGCGCGTAGAGTTGCTCTCCCACCGTCCTGACCCTACGATTGCTCAGGTGATCAATATCATCCACCTCGCTCTTTCCGTTAGTAAGCAACACCAGATACTTGATGATGGAGATGATATCATCCTTCGTGAGCACCTTCTTATCCAGCGGGAAGTTCAATCCCAGACGACGGTTGATCTTGTAACGACCTACCTCGCCCAAATCATATCGCTTGTCACTGAAGAACAACTTGTCAATGATTCCTCTTGCAGTCTCATCATCCGGAGCATCTGCTCCGCGTAGTTGCTTGTAAATATGCTGAACCGCCTCCAATTCACTGTTGGAGGTATCTTTGTTCAATGTGTTATAGATGATGGCGAAATCTCCGCTCACCTCTTCTTTCTGGATGAAAACACTTTTCACTCCCAGTTCAAGAATCATGGCTATCTTATCCTCATCGAGAACGGAGTCACGCTCCAAAACCACTTCATTTCTCTCCAATGAAACCACCTCACCGGTGTCCTCGTCTACAAAATCTTCCACCCAGGTACGAAGCACGCGGGCAGCCAGTTTTTTGTCGATATGCTTTTCCAGTGTTTTTTTATCTGCCTTCACTTCATCAGCCATCCCGAAGAGCTCCAGAATATCCTTATCCGTTTCGTAACCTATCGAACGCAACAAGGTGGTGACGGGGAACTTCTTCTTACGATCAATGTATGCGAACATCACATTGTTAATATCCGTAGCGAATTCCATCCATGCTCCCTTGAAAGGAATCACCCGTGCAGAATAAATTTTTGTACCGTTGGGATGTACCGATTGTCCGAAGAATACTCCCGGCGAACGATGCAACTGGCTCACCACTACACGCTCTGCTCCGTTGATCACGAAAGTTCCGCGTGGAGTCATGTAGGGGATATTTCCCAAAAACACATCCTGAACGATGGTTTGGAAATCCACGTGCTCTTCATCATTACAGCTGAGCCTTAGCTTCGCCTTAAGCGGAACCGCATAGGTCAACCCTCTTTCGATACACTCATCAATCGTGTAGCGAGGGGGATCTACGAAATAATCCAGGAACTCCAGAACGAAAATGTTTCTGGTGTCCGTGATAGGAAAGTTCTCCTTGAACACTCGGAAAAGTCCTTCGACATTCCTTTTGTCCGGAGTGGTTTCCAATTGAAAAAAATCTTTGAAAGACTGAATCTGGATTCCCAGCAAATCAGGTTGCTCCGCAAGCAGGTCAACTTTTCCGAAATTGATACGCTTGGCGACATTTGATTTTGTTGAAGGCATATTGTAAAAAAGGCTTTTTGATGCGAAGGACCTTAAAATCAGGACTTGGGATTACATAACAAGCCAATTTTAAGGAGGGCAAAGGTAAGAAAAATAGTTCGAATGGGCTTTTTTACAGGCGTTTTTTTTGATTTTTGGTCCGCTTTTTGATTGCTACTCATAAGTAGCTGTATATCATTCATTTAAAAATAAAAAGCCGGAATATCACTATTCCGGCTTCAATATTTCGGTAAAATCGGTTTAGGCGATCTCCACCTCGGCACCCGCCTCGGTAAGTTTTGCCTTCAGATCATCGGCAGTAGCCTTGTCCACACCTTCTTTAACGGGCTTTGGTGCGCCGTCAACCAGATCCTTGGCTTCTTTCAGTCCGAGACCGGTCAATTCTTTCACGATCTTAACTACAGCGAGCTTGTTGGCTCCACCGCTCTTCAGAATCACGTTGAAGGAAGTCTTTTCCTCCACGGCGGCTCCACCTTCACCACCTCCGGCACTTACCACCACTGCTGCTGCAGCAGGCTCGATACCGTATTCTGATTTCAGGAATTCTGCAAGCTCCTGTACTTCTTTCACTGTCAAACCTACCAGGCTTTCAGCGAGTGCTTTTACGTCTGCCATTTTGTTTCTAATTTTTTCCCCGTTCATTTCCTAATGGATCCGGGGGATAGTTTAAAAAAATTGTTTTTACTATTCTTAAAGCCTGTTCCACATGGAACCGGCGTTAATACGATTTATTCAGCCGAAGCCTCCGGTGCTGCCGGCGCTTCGCCCTCTGCAGAAGGATTCTCAGCAGGTGCTTCGGGTGCAGCAGGTGCTTCGGGTGCAGCTGGTGCTTCTGCCGCAGGGGCTTCCGCTACAGGTGCTGCTGCCACAGGAGCGGCTGCTTCCGGCTCAGCCTTCTTGGCATTGTCCTTGTTCTCCAATGCAGAGAGTACCCTGCTGATGGGAGACTGCAACAATCCGATTACCTCACCGATCAATTCATTCTTGGTCTTGATCTGTGTAAGCGCCTTCAGCTGCTTGTCACCAACAAACACATCACCGTTGATGAAAGCCGCTTTGAGAATAGGACGCTCGGTATTCCCTTCTTTGCGAAAACTGCTGAGGATGACGGCCGGCTCTTTCGGATTTTCGCTGAACAAAAGCGCCGTAACCTGGTGTAGTGAATCATACACCCCGGCATAACGCTCCGCATCCAGACTCTCCAATGCCTTGCGGATGAGGGTGTTTTTTGCCACCTTCATCTCTACGTTTTTATTGAAGCAGTGACCACGCAGTTTGCTCACCTGCTCTACCGTCAGACTTTCGGTGTCTGTGATGTAGAAATTATTGTATTGAGAGAATTTGCCTTTCAGCAATTCTATCACTTCATTTTTTTCCTGCTTTGTCATAACAATATTGTTTATGGATAGCGCCTTTCAGCCTAACCTTAGTTTTGAACAGATTTAGTATCGATAATGATGCCGGGACTCATGGTGCTCGCCATGCTGATACCCCTCAAATAGGTTCCCTTCGCTGAAGAAGGCTTCAATTTGATGATGGCATTGATGAACTCACTGCAGTTTTCCTCCAGCTTTTGCGGAGCAAAACTCACACGTCCGATCGATGCATGGATGATTCCCGCCTTGTCAACCTTGAAAGCGATCTTTCCGCCTTTCAGGTCATTGACAGCAGCGGCCACGTCATTGGTAACGGTTCCCGTCTTGGGGTTAGGCATCAAATTACGAGGTCCCAGTACCTTACCCAGTCTACCGATTTTCGGCATCACGGCAGGAGTGGCTACAATCACATCGATATCTGTCCAGCCGCCTTCGATCTTGCTGATGAATTCGTCCAGGCCTACATAGTCAGCACCGGCAGATTTCGCTTCGGCCTCCTTGTCAGGAGTGCAAAGCACAAGCACACGCTTCGTCTTACCGGTACCGTGAGGAAGTGAAACCGTACCGCGTATGGCTTGGTCTGCCTTCTTCGGATCTACGCCGAGACGAACGTGCAAGTCAACGGAACTATCGAATTTGGTGGTATTGATTTGTTTTACCAGGGCTGAAGCTTCCTTAAGGGAATAAGCCTTATTGACATCAACCTTTGTATTGGCAATCTTTCTCTTTTTGGTGATCATGATTAATATTTAAAGGTTGATGAATTAGTTATTATCCCAGGGGGCTTTACCTTCTACTGTAAGACCCATGCTCCGTGCCGTACCGGCTACCATGCTCATGGCGCTGTTCAGCGTGAAGGCATTCAGATCAGGCATTTTGTCCTTGGCTATCGCCTCGATTTGATCCCAGGTAACCTTTCCAACCTTGCTGCGGTTAGGCTCCTTACTGCCACTCTTGATCTTGGCTGCTTCCATCAGCTGCACGGCAGCAGGAGGAGTTTTGATGATGAAATCAAATGATTTGTCGGCGTAAACGGTGATCAATACAGGAAGTACTTTTCCTTGCTTGTCCTGGGTTCTGGCATTGAACTGCTTACAGAACTCCATGATGTTGATTCCCTTTGAACCAAGGGCCGGACCGATGGGCGGTGCCGGATTGGCTTGTCCTCCTTTACACTGGAGCTTGACAAAGCCGGTAATTTCTTTGGCCATGTTAATGTTTTTTGGTGTTAACGTCGCCTTCTCGAGGCGACTCCCAATACCCTTACGGGGATTGAAAGAACTTTTTCGGACCGCAAAGGTAGGGAAATCGATTGATTTTTCATGAAATTTGAGCCTATTAATTAAGGTTTGGGGTTCATGGTTTAGGGTTTTTAGCCATAAGCTGCTATAAATAAATTGATTACCAGGGCTTAAGAGGTTCCAAAGCCTGCCTGTCGGCAGACAGGGTTTCAAAGGTTTCAAAGCCTGCCTGTCGGCAGACAGGGTTCCAAAGGTTCCAGAAGTTCAATAAGTTTAAGAGGTTTAAGAAGTTTAAGATGAAGATTGGAACACCGTCTGCCGACAGGCAGGCTCTGGAACTGCTTCCGAAGGAAGAATGGAACCTCCGGAATCTATTGAAGCCATTTCGGCAGGATTGAAAGTCCGTTAACCCTAAACTATAAACCATAAACCATAAACCAAAAAAAAACCACCCCAAACGGAGCGGCTCTCATTGAAATCAATTGAAAATATTATTGCACCAACACCCCTTCGGCCTGGATGATCACCTCACGCTTAGGCTCTGTGATTTTGGCAATCTCCTCAGCGGATTTACCGGCATCTTCGGCATAATGCTTCAGCATATCCACACTCGTCTCCTGGATTTTTCCTGTTCCGGAAATAACCACCTCTTTGCCTTTTAATGACAAAGGAACAAGGAATAAATGATCCTTCATCCTGACGAGAATCGGACCGTTATCTGAAGCCACACGGATCCAACATCCCTCGGCCTTGCATACCTCGGTTACCGTCCCTTTGATCTTGATTTGCTTTTCTTCCGCACCCAATTTCTTCATGGCTTTTTTTACGGATTTTGCTTTTGATGCCGTGACGGGCTTACCGAAATTCATTCCGGAAACCGCTTCCACTTTTGGAGGCTGAGCCACTGAGATTAACACCAAAAAAGAGGCGACAATGAACAGACTTATTTTTTTCATGACTGATATTTTAATGTAATGATCAGGAAATTTTTTCCACTTGCATATAACTTAACTCCACCGGAGTGGCACGGCCGAAAATCTTTACCTGCACTTTCAGCTTTTTCTTCTCATCACTCACCTCTTCAATGACCCCGTTGAAGTCATTGAACGGACCATCGATGATCTTGATGGTTTCACCTACGATAAACGGCTCACTCATGGTCATGCCGCCCACATCGCTCATCTCGTCAACCTTTCCAAGCATCTTGTTGACCTCGGCCTTACGTAAAGAGATGATATTTCCTTTGGAACCTTTACCGTCAGTAAGGAAGTGCATCACATTGCTCACGTTGCTGATATGCTGGATCATATCATCATTCAGCTTGCCGTCAGCTACCTCGATCATGATGTATCCGGGATAGAAGTTACGCTCGCGCATCACCTTCTTTCCATTCAGCACCTTGTAAACCTTCTCCACGGGCAGGAATACCTGCTTGATGACCTTATCCCAGCCATTACGCACGATGTCCTTGTCAAGATATTCCTTGACCTTTTTCTCTTTACCGCTCACCACGCGAAGCACATACCACTTGCTTTCTTTCTGTACCTTCTCCGTTGTCTTTGCTAATTCTTCCATCTTACTCAAATAAGGAATAAATAAATTTCAGGGAGCTATTGGAAATCAAATCCATCACAGCCACCAAGGCGGTGATAAACAGAGTGGCGCCCAGCACAATCATGGTAGATTGCTGGAGCTGGTCCCATTGGGGCCAGGTCACCTTATCCATCAGTTCCTCGTAAGACTCTTTCACAAAAGCAGTGAACTTACTCATAACGTTGTTTTTAATTTGTTGACAGGAACAATCGGCTTCCTGATTCGCACGGGCACTAGGATTCGAACCCAGATCAAAGGTTTTGGAGACCCGTATGCTACCATTGCACCATGCCCGTATTATAAACTAAAAGCCATTAGCATGAGGCCAATAGCTTTTAGTGTATGTGCGAAGATAGTCAATTTTTACCGAACATCCCAATCGGAACGTCCGAAGACCACCCCTCTTACTTGATGATTTCGGTCACCTGACCGGCACCTACTGTACGGCCACCCTCACGGATCGCGAACTTAAGACCCTTTTCCATCGCGATAGGAGAAATCAGCTTAACAGACAGGTTAGTGTTATCACCTGGCATAACCATTTCAGTACCAGCAGCCAGTTCAACCTCACCGGTTACGTCTGTAGTACGGAAATAGAACTGAGGACGATATTTGTTGAAGAACGGAGTGTGACGACCACCCTCTTCTTTACTCAACACGTATACCTCACCTTTGAACTCGGTATGGGGAGTGATGGATCCTGGCTTGCAAAGAACCATTCCACGACGGATCTGGTTTTTCTCAATACCACGAAGCAGCAAACCGGCATTATCTCCGGCTTCTCCTTCATCCAGCAATTTCTTGAACATCTCAACACCTGTAACGGTAGAGGCAAGAGGCTTCTCCATCAGACCTACGATCTCGATAGCTTCACCAACCTTGATTTTACCTCTTTCGATACGACCAGTGGCAACAGTACCACGACCGGTGATAGAGAAAACGTCCTCAACGCTCATCAGGAAAGGCAGATCAATCGGACGGGGAGGCAGAGGAATGTAAGAATCAACTGCTTCCATCAGTTGGTCGATCGCTTCCACCCACTTGGCTTCTCCTGCAAGGGCGCCCGTGGCAGAACCTTTTACGATAGGAGTGTTATCTCCGTCAAAACCATAAGAGGACAGCAACTCGCGGATTTCCATTTCTACCAGTTCCAGCAGTTCAGGATCATCAACGAGATCAACTTTATTCATGAAAACAACGATACGAGGTACACCTACCTGGCGGGCAAGCAGGATGTGCTCTTTCGTTTGTGGCATAGGACCATCGGTAGCAGCCACCACCAGGATAGCTCCGTCCATCTGGGCGGCACCGGTGATCATGTTCTTCACATAGTCAGCGTGACCCGGGCAATCCACGTGCGCATAGTGACGATTGGCCGTGGCATACTCCACGTGAGCCGTGTTAATCGTGATACCCCTTTCTTTTTCTTCAGGAGCACCATCGATATCATCATAATTTTTCTTCTCTGCCAAACCTTTCTTAGAAAGAATATCGGTTATAGCAGCAGTCAGAGTGGTCTTACCATGGTCAACGTGACCAATCGTACCAACGTTTACGTGGGGTTTATCCCTTTTGAAGGATTCTTTTGCCATTTTTATTCTTTTTTAATAATTGAACGAATGTTTGGTTGACGTTTTATGTCCTCAACACTTAGACAATTATTTGTTACAAAGCGTTAGAGCCGTTAAGGAGAATTGAACTCCTGACCTCTTCCTTACCAAGGAAGTGCTCTACCACTGAGCTACAACGGCTTGTACACTGCAAGCAGCGCCGTGAGCGGAAGACCGGGCTCGAACCGGCCACCTATAGCTTGGAAGGCTATCGCTCTACCAAATGAGCTACTTCCGCATCATATTCGAAGGATGCCTTGCATCCGACCAACATTTAAAGAACTGTGGGCAGTGGTGGATTCGAACCACCGAAGTCGAAAGACAGCGGATTTACAGTCCGCCCCATTTGGCCACTCTGGTAACTGCCCTTTAGAGCCGAAGAAGGGAGTCGAACCCCCGACCTACTGATTACAAATCAGTTGCTCTACCAACTGAGCTACTTCGGCATGTACGGTTAAACAATGGCGGAAGGGCAGAACCACCCGCTGTTTAAACCACCCTGCTTATCAAGAACTTCTTTCCCAAAAAGGCATAAATCTGCCCCATTTTTTGGGAAGGCAAAGGTAATGGAAAATGCGGAATAGAAAAACTTTGAGAAAATTTTTTTTAAACCCCCGTAACAATGAAAAACCCCGCCTTTCGGCAGGGTTAAAAATGGAAATGAATTAGTTTCAGGCAGCCGCCATCCTGTCCTTCTTACGCTTGATCTGTCCGATGACAGCCTCCAGTGCGCCGTCAAAACTCTCCTCAAATGACTTGGAGGTATGCTTCACAAACAATTCGTGACGGGGAATCAGTACCCTGATCTCAGCCACCTTGTCCTTGATATTGTGCACTACATTGTCCAGCTTCAGAAACACATCTACCTTGATGATCTTGTCATGATACTGTTGCAGCTTTTCCAGCTTCTTCTCGACATGGGCTTTCAGCTTACTGTCTGCATCAAAATGCACCGCATGAAAATTGACATTCATAGCAATATTTTTAAGGTTTAAAATAAATACAAGTAAAAAATGATCGCACAGGCACTCAATTTGGTAAACGGATGGACTTCGCTTGACAATTCAATTTAACCTATTTAACGCAGGCTCCCAAATAATATTTTGCCAATGTTTCAGGCCTTGGGATGCGCCTTCCGGTGAATCTCTTTCAACTTCTCGATATTGTTGTGAGTATACACCTGGGTAGCCGCCAGGCTGCTATGACCCAGCAGCTCCTTCACAGCATTCAAGTCAGCCCCGTTATTGGTCAGATGCGTCGCAAAGGAATGCCTCAGCACGTGAGGGCTCTTTTTCTCCGAAGTAGTCACGAAAGACAAATAACGGACCGTGATATTGTACAAATATTTGGCATAGAGTTTCTTACCCTTTGGGCCCAGCAAAAGATAGCCTTCAGGAACTGCAAGACCGGCCTCCCTCTTGGCATCCATATATCCCCTGATAGCGAGCAGCATATTCTTACCTAAGGGAATGATCCGCTCCTTGCTGCCCTTTCCCAAAACCTTCACCGCAGCATTGGAAAAGTCAACATGAGCCTCCTTCATGTTCAATAACTCAGATTGACGGATTCCGGTGTTATACAGCAATTCAATGGCTAGTTTTTGGGTCCTTCCTTCCATATCATCCGGAAACTCCACCCTTTCAAAAAGAGTTTGCATATCGTCTTTCTCCACATACTTCGGCAATCGCTTGTTGACTTTGGGAGTGATGATGCCGGTGACGGGATTCACTTCAACAACCCTCTCCCTCAACTGGAATTTGAAGAAAGACTTAAGTGCTGATACCTTGCGATTGATACTTTTGGAGGCGATGCCATCCTCTTTAAGAGCAGCCATCCAGCTGCGGATGAAGGTGGCCTTTATCTCACGCACCGGCATCTGCCCGAACTGTCCCTCCAGAAAAACCCGGAAACTATCCAGATCATGCTGATAGGAAATGATGGTGTGACGGGAATATCTTTTCTGAAATTTCAGATGATCCAAAAAAGCCCTTATTGATGAATCCAGCGGTTTAGACATAAAAAAACTGATAGCTAAAATAACTATCAGTTCATATCAATAAGGTTAAAATTATCAGAATTACTTCAGCTCAATCTTACCAGAGGCGATTTGCTGCCTGTAAACGGCCTTCAGAACCTGGGACCTGCGCCTGATGGAAGGCTTGGTGAAAGACTGCCTCTCCCTCAACTGAAGAAGTACGCGGCTTTTCTCAAATTTCTTTTTGTACTTCTTGAGCGCCTTGTCAATGTTTTCGCAATCTTTGGAATCGATAATCAGCATTTTTTCTCCTTTTTACTTTAGGGCTGCAAAGATAGGGAGAATTATACTAAAAAAGAAAAAATCGGCTTAAAAGCCGAAATTTGACCCATGTTTACCGGCATCATTGAAAATCTGGCAAGAGTGGAGGAAATAATCGCCCGTGGCAGCAACCTCAGCTTTCGCCTCTCCTCCCCCCTCTCCGGAACGCTCAAACCCGATCAAAGCCTGAGCCACAACGGAGTATGCCTGACCGTGGAACAGGCGGACGCATCCGGCCACATCGTCACCGCCGTGGAGGAAACACTCAAAAAGACCAATCTGGGGAGCTGGAAAAAAGGAACCATCGTAAACCTGGAACGATGCCTGACCATGAACGGCCGACTGGACGGACACCTGGTCCAAGGCCATGTGGATACCGTGGGACACTGCATCGGCAAAGAGGAAAGAAACGGTAGTCACCTGATCACATTCGGATTCAATCCTTCGTTTTCTGAACTGGTGATTGAAAAAGGTTCGATTGCCATCAACGGCATCAGCCTGACCTGTTTCGATGTGCAACCCGATCGCTTTTCGGTGGCGATTGTACCTTACACCTACGCACACACGAACATGAAGGATATCGTGGAAGGAGACCCTGTGAATCTGGAATTCGACATGATGGGGAAATATGTGAGCAAGATCCTGGCTTACAGGATGCCATCCTGATCAGACCTTCTTTCCTTTCATGGCTTGCGAAACAGCCGCATCCATAACCCTCTCCGCATACGGCGCCGAAATCTCATTTAACTCTCCGGACTTTTTCTGTATCAGATCCTTATCCTCCATTGTCAGAGCCATCTGCAGCGACTGCATCGCCTCCGCTGTCTGAAGCATCTCCTCTTTTGTAATGAAGGTTGAGTTTTTCTGAAGAAACCGCTCAGTTGTCTTGAGCAACTGCTCCCCTTCCGATCTCGCTTCCGCCAATGCCCTTGCCGCCATATCCGAATGGGCATGCGTGATGGACTCCATGAGCATCTTTTCAACTTCCGTGTCGGTAAGCCCGTATTGCGGTCTCACCTCTATGCTTTGGGCCACACCGGATCTCAATTCTCTCGCATTAACGGTAAGTATACCATCAGCGTTGATCAAAAATGTAATATCCACCTTTGCAAGTCCCGCAGGCATGGCGGGGATCCCCGTGAGATTGAATTCAGCGAGTTTGCGATTATCCTTGACCAGATCCCTCTCTCCTTGAAAAACACTGATCCGCATCCCCGACTGACCGTCCGTCATGGTGGTATATTGTCTGCCGGTTCTTGCCGGAATCCTTGAGTTTCGGGAGATGAGCACATCCATCAATCCTCCTGAAGTTTCTATTCCCAAGCTCAGCGGTGTCACATCCAGCAAGAGATTTTTCTTGTTGTTACCCGAGAGTATGTCTGCCTGAACAGCCGCTCCCAGTGCCACCACCTCATCCGGATCGAGATCATCCATTACTTCCCTGCCGAAAAAGCCTCCTACGGAACGTTTGATGAACGGCACCCGCGTGGAACCACCTACCATCACTACTTCTGAGATATCTCCAATAGCCACTCCGGCATCAGCTACAGCCCGCTTGCAACATTCTAACGTCCTCTCCACTAGCGGGCTAATAAGGGCTTCCAATTCAACTCTGGAAAGACTGAACACAGTGTCTCCCATTACCTCGCTAAATGCTTCCTGAGAGGAAAGACGTTTCTTGGCCTCCTCCGCAAGCAGACGAAGTTCCTGAAGCATTTTACGGTCTTCAGAAAAATCACTGAGTGTTTTCCCTTGTCGGGTAAGCCAATGCTCGATGATTGCGCGGTCGATATCATCACCACCCAGATAAGTATCTCCATTAGTGGCTAGCACCTCATAGATTCCGGCAGCAATCCTAAGAATGGAAATATCAAAAGTACCTCCTCCCAGATCATACACTGCGATCAACCGATCACCGACTTGATCTCCCAAACCCATGCCATAAGCAAGGCTGGCGGCAGTCGGCTCATTCACTATCCTCAACACATCCAGGCCGGCGAGTCGACCTGCATCACGGGTCGCCTGGCGCTGGGCATCATTGAAATAGGCCGGCACAGTGATCACCGCCTTGGTGACAGGTGTTTTCAAAATATGCTCTGCCCTGTTTCTCAATTCTTTCAGTATGAAGGAAGAGAGGTCGATTGGATTATAAAATTTCTTGCCAACCTGAACCTTTACCAGGCTATCCTCCTGGTTGTCTATGATCTTGTAGGAAAAATAATTCGACTGGCCCTGCAGATCCTTGTAACTTTTTCCCATGAGTCTCTTAGCCGAAAATATGGTTCGATCCGGCTCCTGAATCAGCTTCTCTCTTGCCATGTCACCTACAATGGCACTATCCGATTCATCAAAATAAACGATGGAAGGCACCAGCGACGCCGTTCCCACATCCTTCAATGCGACAGGCTTGCCGGTTTCAGGATGAATGAATGCCACCAAACTGTTGGTCGTTCCCAGATCTATACCCACTATCATCTCCTGCTGCTGCAAACTACCTGTCGCGATATTGATTCCGATTCTGGCCATAATGATTGGATGCAAAGTTAAAACATGCAGACCTGTTTAAACCGATGTAAAAAAGTAAAGATTCCGTGAATATTACTGAACAGCTGACTAAGTCCGAGGCTGTCGGGGACATCGCTCGGGACGGACGATTGTTATCCCCCGATGAAACCATTAGCGCATGAGGTACATTTTTCCATACCCCTTGTTAAAAAATCGATCGGTCTGGTATAACCCTTCGCTAATGACTTCCTCATTGGCATTCAATCCTGAATATTTGTCCAGCCGTTTGCCATTCAGATTGGTCAGCACGCGATAAAGGTAAACGCCATTGGCCAGTTGTTGACCATACATATCTGTACCGTCCCATTTGAATTCAGTGATATTTTCACCTAGCCTGACCGGACCCAGCTCGGCAGAATTGATTTCCCTGACAATCTTGCCGGTGATGGTCATGATCTGAATCCTGATATTCTGCGGCACCTGGCTACCCGTCAAAGTGAACACAAAAGCGGTGGACGTACTGAAAGGATTGGGATAGTTGAGCAGGTTCGAAATCATCGACTTGTTGATCACATTGAAACTCACGCGATAACTGAGCTCACCCGCCTTATTATTGACGGCATCCTTTCCGGAAACGATCAACTCATACTCCCCGTCTTCCGGAAAGCTCGGATTGAACTCAATACTTGCTACATTTTCTCCTGAGGAAAGATCTGCCGGAATGAAGCGAAGCGTATCGCCATCGAAACGATAAGAACGCGGTTCATTATCGCCGGGACGCCGCACCTGTACCTTGATCAAAGAAGTATCTGACAGAGCCATGTAATTGCTTTCATCATTCAACCTGATCAGAATGGATGGCTTGGAAGATACGATATCCCTGTTAAGGATATGTCTCCCGTCAAAAGTTACATCGAGTAAGGGTTTATATACATCAGGCTTGACATGGAACTCCCTGAAGAAGAAATTGTTGAAACTGAACTGTTCAGGCTGGTCGCCGTCAGGATTCATTTCAACATAGAGTACATTATCGCCGGAAAAATCCCTTGTAGGCACACGATAACTGAAAATCAGCGTATCCCCGGATACCAGCCTCTTCCCTCTCGGGACATCAATATCTCTTCTTCGGTTATCCTTATCCGTTATATAGAAGCGGAACTTCATGGTGGTATCGAATGCAGACTGACTGATATTGCTGAAAGCGATCCTGAAGTCAAGCTCCTCCCCTTGTTCCAGGGTATCCTTCATATTGAAAAGTAAATTCGGAGCGACTGCCCCGTCAGGAAGTAATTCCGCGTCCAAACGCAGGTATTTGAGTTGAGCAGGAGTCTTGAAAGTGCCATCCTCGTTGAACATCCTCAACTTCAAATAGGGGTATTGCCGCGCATCCACAAAATCGAGCGTAGTGTCTGTGGCTGTACGAATATTCCTCAAGGTATCCTGTCGGCCATCCGGCTTCACACCTATCAGCTGCATATACACCTTATCCTTGCCGGGATCCGGATCTCCGGTAACACTTCTCCAATGGAGGGCACCCCACTCTTTTGCCGGGCCCATGGCCGGTGAAGTGACACTACCACTACTGTTGGTAAGGGTCAGGTTGAATTTCTGCTCTATGAAAGAGGTGTCCTTAGGCCCTATCGCCTGAGTGGGCGAAAAAGAGGAAACGCCTTTTCGATAGAAATAAAGGAATGGCAGATTTTTATAGAAGCTGTCAATCTGGGAAAATCCGATTGACTTGAGCTTATGATACAATGACTTGTTGCTTCCCCATATCAAAGTATCGCGCTTCCAGCTATTGATAAAGGTGTTTTTTGCAAGCCAGGGATTCACTTTGCTTCCGAAATTGGTAATTGCCACATAATGTCCGTCCGGAATGCTGTCAATGAATCTCACAGCGTTATTCCTTGAAATGGAATCGGAATAATCAAACTCGAAAAAATAACGCGTGGTGTCGATATTGTCTCCAAAAGAAAAACAAACAGGCTTGCTTCCGAATCGTCCTGAAGAAGCATTCACATTGCGGTTAGGCCATGGCAAAAGGCTGGCTGAGTCAAAAACATAAAACTGCAATCTGTTATAATCACAACCGTAGTATTCAAGCTGGGTAAAATCAATATTGACATTGATACGATCATAAGTATAATAAGGATATAAACCTGTGCGAATGATGAGATTCCTGCTTTCGGAACTGAATTCAAACTTCCTGCCATCCGACAATCTCATGTTGTCGTATTCGGATTTTCTGAATTGATAAAAATGAGACTGGTCAAATCCGGAGGGACTTCCCGTAAGATAGGTGAAGGAAGAGGAGTTCCAAACGTAGTCCTGATTACCCTGAGGCAGTGCCGCTACCCTCCAGTAATATACCGCATTATCCAGGTAGGATATGCCGGTTGGATTGAACTCAACTACGCCACCGGAAGAAACCTTGATTTCCGTTTTTTTCAATGGAGAGTTGTACAATTCGGTAGTGTCTATTTCTATGACATACTGTTGCGACGCTGCGGAGGGATTGGCCGTACTTGCATAATATCTGATGTTTCGGCGATTGACAATTGAATAAGGGTATGGAAACAAGGGCCTGATATCATCTCTGAAGATGTAGAAAGACTTGGTGACGGAATTATTGGATTCATGCAACTCCGCGATACTGTCAGTAGGATCCAGATTGACAGTGATCTTGTTCAATCCAAAATCGGTCCGAGGGTCTATAGGAATACGAATACTCATGGAATCCTCCGCCCTGATCGCCTGAATGTAACCACTGAAAACAACCCTTACGGAATCGTTGGGTAGTGTCTGCTTGACCTCGACCTTTAACTTGCCTGAGATGGCCTTACCAAGATTGGCCATCCTGAAATCAAGCCGGAAGGAGGTGTCGGCTACGCTAATCACGTTAGGACTAACCTTCACCAGCCTGTCCTCAATGGCATAATCAGGTTTTTCAAAATGATAAATACGGATGGCCGGATCACCGTGCAGATTGATCTGCTCCAAGTGGATCCGCTGATAATAGAAGAGAGTCGGGTCATTCCCTCCTTGTTCGAGCAGCACTTTTGTGATCTGATTTCCCACCGGCTCGCCGTACATCTCCCTTGAAAAGGCTTTGTATAGGGAGCGGTTATAGGAATCCAGGAAAATGGGAAGTCCGAAGTGTGTGTCTGCCAGGAATCCGATACTCCCTTTACCGTCCGCAAGGACATATTTTTCCGATATCGTCATGATACCCGATATCCTTAACGTGTCGAAGGAATAATAATTCCCTGCACTGCATCCGCTCACGTTGAAGAATGGATATTTGCCTCCGTTGTCATAAAATCCGGGATTACTGAGATTGAATTCAAAAGTGTTGGCGGAGGAATGTCCGAAGTATCCAATGAATGAAACGCCTTCCTTGATGAGATCCTCTATGCGCTGCCCGTTAGCCTGTTGAATGGAAGATGACCCCGTCTTGGTGAAGGTTTCCACATGCGCACCGTAAAAAGTATCGCTGATCGTCCTCGCATAATCCCCCATCAACTGCTGGAAATAGTTACTCTCGCTGCTATCGCTTCCGCCTATCACATGAATCGCATTTTTCAACCAGGCCTTATCCTGAATGAAAGGACTTGAAAATTTCTGAACTTGTTCATATTCCTTCACTTTATTCAGATATATGCGAACCTCTTCAGGCTGAATGGCTCCGATTCTGCCGACAGGAATGAGAGGAACAATGGTGCCCGGTGCCGATACCAGCAGATTGTCAGATGCCGGATTACCGAAAGTGGGAATAAGATTCAGCCTTTGATTGTAGGGCGAGGACTCCCACAACCTCGCCTCCCTGTAATTAACCGATCTGCCAATGAGCAACAGAAACTTCGGTTTGACGGCAAACGAGCTCGCCGCATATCTTACGAAATCCCTGACAGAGGCCGGGTGATTCTTGATACCAAAAGCGAACTGATCCGTGAGCTCTTCTATGTCATAAATTTTAGCCTGAAATCCTCCTCCGGCTGATGAGCTGCGATACTGACGATAAAGATCAACATAATTGGTTCCATTACCATCGTCATACAGCAGCGGATTGCTGATGATGAGATAATCTCCCTGCTCCGACACCAGATTGAGTTTTCTGAATATTTTTTGCGTCAGGGATGTCACTCTTGCAACGGATGAAGTCTCCTGATTCATCAATCTGAATTTCCGGGAAGCCTGAGACGAAGGCGGAAGTACGAACCTGATTTTCCCTGGAATGGAAACCACATCTCCCACAAATCTTGTTCCGGAAGTGAGGTCATACAATAAGGGAGGCTGACTGCCAAAAGCAAAAGAGTCAATCAACAGAAGATTTCCTGAACCCGATGCCGGCAATTCAAATTCAATGAGTTTTTGATTGCTGAATGCGAACCTGCCCGGGTAAGTCAGGCCCACGAAGGCGACTACCAACCTGTCATTGAAAGAATCGGAAGCCGAGGTGTTGGCAATGCGAAAGGAAACATATGAGTTATTCGATCCCGCAAGATATTGAAGAGGAAGTGCGTTCAAATCCACTTTTCTTGCCAAAAAATAATCAAGCGAGGAATCATACACTTTTCTCCCTCCTACACCGATCTGCAAATCCCTTTGATTGGGTGCATTACCGAAAACATGAGCCCTCAGCCTGAATGTACCCGTAGGGGTTTGATACACATTAAGATTGTTGAAATTTTCCCTGAGAGAGTCCCTTGCCCGGCCGGCAATATTCTGGGATGTAAACCCTTCTCCAATATCATAGGAGGAGGAATAAAGATACTGACCGGCAACGGCAGCATAACCATTGGTCAATTGATTCCGTTTGTAAATGTCAACACTTCTGATGCAGAAGGGTTCAGCCAACAGACCGCCCGGCGATCCGTTCACTCCGCTTTGGTAACGAAGATTGCCTCCTGCCGAGTTTACTGTGAGGAAGAAAACAGCGGTATCGGTCTCCAGGCTATGCCTGGTATTCAACTGAAACTCGGGATCCCGGTATAACTCCCTGTCTGGTCCCCCGTCATTCATCTCCCCCCAGAACTCAATATAATCGGCACTTCCCAATGCCGTGCCTGAAACTGATGTATATAATCTCACCTGCCTGCCGTTTCTCCACAATTGGAAGTGATCGGCATTGACTGAACTGAGACCGAGGCTCGCAAGTACTGGCTGACTGATTCTGCAAAGTGAATCTTTGGCTAACTTGAATTTATAGTAAGTCTTGTTATAATCAATCCAACTGTTATTTAACTGCGCATTGACGGAAATCGATGCGATTGACACAAGAATAATTATGATTGCTTTTCTGATCATTCCTTATTCCCCTCCTTTTTTACGAGATTCAGCCTGAGAGAAAATACATGAGTGAACAACGGGTTTGATTGATTAGCCAGATTGGAAAAGGCATAATCGATAGTCACGTTGTTTATTCTGAAACCGGCTCCGACCGAAGGTTGAAAAATCCAGACCCTTTTCTGATTCAAGGTGTCGCTGTCCTCAAGTGCCTTTTGGAAGTTGGAAATTCCGGCCCGCAGGAAAAACTGCTTTTTGTAGGCGGCTTCCAATCCCAGTCTTGGATCCGCATTAAGGGATGCGCTGCTCAGCAAGGCATTCCGTCTGCCATCAAAACTCAACTCAACGTCCATAACGGGCATCAGATCGAATTGTGACCCTACATTGAATTCATAGGCACCGCTGAAGGATGCCCGTGGCGCCGTCATTTCCGTAGACCTCACCGGAATATCATTGTTTGTGAGGTAAAAAACCTCCTTTTCCTTATCGGTAAAACTGAATAACCAGGAGTTATAGGTCGTACTGACATCTTTCAACATCAATCCTAAGTGCAACTTTTTTGCATGCATCTGAAGCCCGGCATCCAGACCAAAACCCCAGGATCTTGCAAAACTGCCTACCTTCCTGTGAATAATCTTGGCATTGGCCCCGAAACTGATCCGCATACGATCGTCATTCCTGATGGGCTGAGCATAGGTAAGCAGAAATCCATAATCGGCGGAGGAAAAACTGCTGACATTATTGTAATTGATGCTGCCGTCGGGCTCTACCAGAAACAAGGTATTGGGAATATCATCAACGGCAAACCTTAAAACCGATAATCCCAAATATCGCTCGGAACCCTTCATAGGGAGGGATATCGATGCGAAATCATATTTGGCAATTCCTGCGAAATAGTCGGCATGCATAAGATTCAAGTCCGGCGACTTTCCGGACCAGGCAAGCCCGGCGGGATTCCAGTATCCTGCCGTACCATCCTGACAGATGGAAATCTGCGCTCCCCCCATTGCCAAGCCTTTTGCGCCCGCACCTATATTGAGAAATTCATTGGAATATTTCCTGAATTGACCCAAAGAAGCAAGCCATGATACAAGTAACAAAATGGAAAAGGCTACACGCCGCGGCATAGAGGTTTTTTGATATTGATTTCTGCTACAATATAATGAATTAGAAGCGTATTTTTACGGCAACTTATTGTTTCACGGGGTAAAATTAGTGAACAAGGGCCATGCAAACGGACCGAAATAATTTCAAGGATTCGTTATCATGGAATTTAACAAACAGTAAAACATCGCCCGAGCCGGTCCTAACCCAATTCGGGGATGATCGTAAGGGAAGAATGGGATCAAGCATGAACAAACTAATCGAAGAACTCAGCTGGCGGGGCATGATCAGAGACATCATGCCCGGTACGGAAGAGCAACTGAACAAGGAAATGACTTCCGGATACGTGGGCTTTGATCCGACAGCAGACAGTCTGCACATCGGTAGCCTTGTGCCTATTCTGCTTCTGGTCCACCTGCAGCGCAACGGCCATAAACCGGTTGCCCTCATCGGTGGTGCCACGGGTATGGTGGGCGATCCGAGCGGCAAAAGCGAGGAAAGAAACCTCCTGGATGAAGCCACCGTGCTGAAAAATGCCGACGGCGTCAGAAGGCAGCTGGAAAAATTCCTGGATTTCACAGGAAAGACCCCTAACTCCGCTGAAATAGTGAATAATATCGACTGGTTCAGGGATATGAAATTCCTTGATTTCATCAGGGATGTAGGTAAGCATATCAGTGTGAACTATATGCTCGCGAAGGACAGTGTGAAAAACAGGCTCGCGGGTGAATCAGGTATGAGTTTTACCGAGTTCACCTATCAACTGGTGCAGGGTTACGATTTCTACTGGCTCAACACATACCGTCATTGCAAATTGCAAATGGGTGGTAGCGACCAATGGGGCAACATGGTCACAGGTACAGAACTCATACGCAGAAAATCAGGTAAGGAGGCATTCGCCTTCACCTGTCCCCTCATTACCAAGGCGGATGGCGGAAAATTCGGAAAGACGGAAAAGGGAAACATCTGGCTTGATCCGGAAAAAACAAGTCCATATCAGTTCTATCAATTCTGGCTGAACGCATCGGATGAGGATGCCTCCAAATGGATAAAGATTTTCACTTTCAGGAATAAGGAAGAAATCGAAACATTGCTGAAGCAGCATGACAGCGATCCCGGAGCCCGGAAACTGCAAAAAGCCCTGGCGGAAGACCTGACTATCTTCGTACATGGTAAAGAAGAATGGCTGAAAGCGTTGGAAACCACTGAAAAATTGTTTTCAGCGCAAACGCCTGCGGAAGCGCTGACCGAAGAGGAACTTTCTTCCATAGAGGGGATCATTCAATGCGTGTTCCCGGCCGAAGAAATCAATCATGGTGCTGATCCCCTGCATTTTCTATCCACTACCGGAATTTTTGCAAGTAAAGGTGAGGCCAGAAAAATGATTCAGAACGGAGGAGTGAGTATAAACCGGAAAAAACTGCCGGACACAGAAACAAAAATCGACACCTCCATGCTGCTGCATGAAAAATTTATTCTGGTCCAAAAAGGTAAAAAGAATTATTACCTGGTAACAGTGCAATAGCAAGTTAAATTAGAGCCGACAGGATAATGATTATTAAAAAGCTTCCGGAAATCGGAAGCTTTTTAATAAGTATCTGAAAGTTTTTATTGCTCTGTCACCACAAAAGTGATGGGTTGTCTGCGGTAGGCGTTCACATTTCTTCCGTTCTGCAAGGCGGCCTGCCATTTAGGGCCATTTTTGATGATTTTCAGCGCCTCTTTTTCCATTCCGTAACCATGATCCGATTCCGCCTGCACATCACTGATACTCCCATCTTTGCTTACAATAAATCGGATGATAACCTGATAGGTTCCGGGAGGAGCTCCATTGTCTATAGGCACATTCGGATCTAGCTTTTTACGGAGATATCTGACCCAGGCAGCCTCACCTCCCGGGAAAGAGGCTTCCACTTCCACTTTGTTGAAGATTTTGTTTTCATCGTCTTCTTTAGGAGCGTCCGTCACTTTTCCGTCATCTACGGGAGCCTGAACGATTTGAACGGTATTGTCACTTTCCACGGTCTTGGTACTGATGACCTGATCCTCCTTTATATCCTCGATCTTCTCTTCAGGCTTCACTTCCTCAGGCTTCACAATTTTTGGAGGGGTGAACTTCACCTGGTTTACTTCGGGGGGTGGCGGAGGCGTGGGTGGCGGAGGCGGAGGAGGGGGTGGCGGCTCATCTTGCTTAACTTCGGCCATTTGCGTATCCACCACATCAAAATCCTCGCCTTTGTCTGAATTTCCAATCACCCCGCTGAGAAAATAACTGAATAGAATCAGTAATAGAGCGGACAACACAATGACCAGCGACTTGATGAGCGTCTTGTTGTAATTCCTTCTTAGCTCATAAGCGCCGTAGGATTTATTCCTTCCTTCGAAGAGGATATCCAGAATGTCGGTTGTTAAGATTTTATTGGCGTCCATGATTTTTGAATTAATGATTTGTCATCACTTGATTCCGTTCGCTTCTTCCGTTTTTCTGATCAATAACTGCTCCGAAGCTGTCATCTCCACTTCTGCATAGTGGCCGGGGGGCACCATGCAAATGGACATTTCATCTAAAATATCTATGGAATTGGCGAAAGTGGACTCTTTGTCAGCCTTGATGATGTACATCAGGTCGCCGGGAGGAGTCGCCTTTTTCTTTTCAAGAATCAATTTTCTTATTTCCTTGAAATTCGAACTCTTGAATTGTTCGCTCAGTTTATCGGCATCGAGCTGCCCGAAGTAATAATAAACCTGATCCGCCTTTCCCAGAAGGATGGTCATCACTCCGGTTTCCTTCACCTTCATCTGCTGGGTGGTATCATCCTTCGGCTCATTCAGATTCATTGCCGTAGGCTGACTCATGGTAGTAGTGAACACGAAAAACGTGATCAGCAGGAAACCCAAATCCACCATCGGAGTGAGGTCAACTCTGGTAGATAATTTTTTTGATTTTTTTACACCCGGTCCTTTTTTCCCGCCACCGGATGATACATCCATTTCTGCCATAGGTAGAAAAATTTATTTCAGTACTATGAATTCTTTCCGCTCATGAATAATTCGGATCCGGCCGGCACCGGCTCTCCGCTGGTCACTATCCTGAATTTATACAATTCGTTCTTTTTGAAAGCTTGCTTCACATTCTTAAATACCGGATAAAACGCGGCGCCATCCCCTTTAACCAGCAACATTTGCTGCAATTTTCGCTGATCAGTTCCGGCATAGGCATCAGAAATGGCTTTAACCCAATGAACCAGTTCATTATTGCTGCTGTCCATAACAGGAATACCTTCCATTTTTGCTGCCGGTATTTCCTTTCCGGAAGAAATATAACTCTTATACTTGGTCAATGGCAGGCCATAAAACTCAGCTTTGACCATCTTTGCCATTTCCTGCGGGGTAAACTGCAAATTCCTGTTTGCGTTGAGCTTCTGGATGATTTCCTCTTTCTTGACGCCTTCACCCAGCATGAGAAATACCCTGCTGTCTCTTGTCATGGTGATCAAGATGGAGTTTTCGGGTGCAGCCTTGGATGATACCGATGTAGGCGGCTCCACTGCAAGCACTTCGGGCGGTTTCGTCTTCGTTGCCAGAATGAAAAAGGATAACAACAGGAAGGCGACATCACACATGGCTGTCATGTCGATGTTAGTGCTCTTTCTGGGTAACTTGGCTCTTGGCATAGCTGATCGCTTTGTCTGAGATTAAGATGAATGAAACTTCAAAATTCCACAAATCATTTGTAGAGAGACGCAAAAGATTGCGTCAACGTGAATCCGGATTCATCTATGCCGTAGGTGATATTGTCGATCTTGGTAGTGAACATGTTGTAGAAAATGATCGCACAGGCGGATGTACCGATTCCCAACGCGGTATTGTACAAGGCCTCGGAGATACCTACTGAGAGCTTACTGGCAGCGGCACCTCCGCCACTGTCTTCGCCAAGAGCGGAAAATGAACGAATCATACCCAATACCGTTCCGAACAGCCCCAATAGAGTGGCAATGGAAGCGATGGTGGAAAGAAATACCAGATTTTTCTCCAACATAGGCAGCTCCAGTGCTGTAGCTTCCTCCACTTCTTTCTGAATGGCGATCACTTTTTGCTCAGTTGAGAGTTCGGTATTGCTCATCATGTTCTTGTATTTGCCCAGTCCGGCCTTCATCACATTGCCGACAGATCCTTTTTGCTTATCGCATTCAGCCAATGCCGCATCGACATTCTTATTGGCCAGGTGATATTGCACCCTGCGGATGAAATCGGCATTATTACCGGATCCTGAAGCTTTCTGAATGGTCATGAAACGCTCAATCACAAAGGTGAGCATGGTCAGAAAGGTAGCGATGAGGATAGGAACGACGATTCCTCCCAGATACATTTTACTCAAAGCCGTCTTGGGACCTTCACGCTCAGGCCAGAACCAGCCTTCGCCTACTTGTTCAAAATTTGATTCAGCTCCCAATCCGAATCTCCATAAGATATAACCTAAAATAAGGCAAGCCACAGGAGCAATCAGAGAGATCGCATTTCCGGATTTTTTCGCCTGAACGGATGTCGCCGGCTTTACTGTCGCAGTAGGTCTTGTCTCTGCCATAAAATTCTGGTTTTGTAAACGGGTTGTTTGTTAAATAATGGACACAATTCTACACAAAAATTCTCAATTCTGACTTTATCAAAATATTAAATAATTCAAAATCAAGGGCTATTGACAATAATTGTCAGGAATTGGTGGAAAACAGCTTATTCCCGGCAATCATTCATATCTCAGCGCCACAATGGGATCCAGCCTGGATGCCTTGACAGCGGGATAATACCCTGCCGCCAAACCCACCACAAAGCAAACGCCTATCCCCGCACCTACCCAGCCCCAGGGAATCACCAACCCCGTATCCAGCAATACCGCTACCAGATTACCCAGCAACACACCGCTGATGATGCCGACAACGGCTCCCATGAGGCTGATGAGAACCGATTCAATCAGGAACATGTTCAGGATGTCTTTGCGGGTGCTCCCCAACGCCATGGCGAGTCCTATTTCCTTAGTCCTTTCATTCACCGCCACCAGCATTATATTCATCAAACCTATGGCTGCTGCAATCAGCGTTATGAAAGCGATACCAATTGTGCCGCTTTCCAAAAATCCAAGATTCTTCAACAGCGCTTCCGCGATGCTGTCGCTTTTGTCAATATAGAAATTGTCAGCTTCTTTCACATCCAATTTGCGTACGGGGCGAAAAACAGCCTTCGCTTCCCCTGTTGCGGCATCCATCCATTTCAAATCGGACAGCTTCACACCAATATTGTAGGAGGCAGAAGAAGATGCATAAAGCCGCCTGATGTTATTGAATCCTGTAATCACAATCTTGTCTGCGTTGAGGAATGAACTGGATCCCTTTTCCTTCAGTACTGCAATCACGCGGTAAGGTATGTGATTGGCATGAACCACCGCATCGACCGCACGTCCGGGATTTTCTGGGAAGAGTTTTTCAGCGACTGTTGCTCCGATCATGCAGTAATTGCCGCCAGACCTGATCTCAGAAGCGGTGAAATTTCTGCCATAGGCAATCTCATAGCCGTTGAGGGCCAGATAATTTTCGTCGCCGCCAAACATATTGATGTCCGGATTGGTCTTGCGCTTGTCATTATTGACCACGATGGCAAATGGTCCCCTCAGGGCAATACTCACGATGGCTCCAGGAAAATCATATCGCTTGCTGAATTCCATCGCTTCGGAATACGTAATAGGCTTACCCTGGCTGGATTTCTTTTCAGAAAGCCTTGTTTTACGGGCCTGAGCCCTTTGCCGATGCCCTCCGAAATTCACGGATCGCTCCTTGAATCGTATGCTGAAGGCATTGGAACCCATGGTGGAAAAACTTTCCGTGAGACTGTTACTGGCGGCCTGAATAGCGGTAATGATGAGAATGAGTGCGAAAATGCCCAGGGCAATGATAATAACGGTAATGGATGTACGCAACCTGTTTCCGGAAACGTTTTTCCAGCAGTTCCCTATATTGTCAGTGAAAGTCATCATGGCAAATGCCTCATAAAGTTAGGCAAATCGGCCGAGGCTCTTAGTGATAAATCCAACCGATAACCATCTCGGGAAATACGCCTATGGCAATGATCAGTACCGCCGTGAACAGAAGGAAAAAGCGAGTGTCTGCAGGCAAATCGATTTCCTCCGCCCCTTCCGGTGCGGGTTTGAAATACATGGCCTGTATCACCCTGAAATAATAAAAAGCGCTTACCGCCGCGAAACATAAGGCGGCTATCACCAGCCAAAAATGATTTCCATTTTCCACGGCTGACATCAGCACCCAGAACTTACCCTGGAAACCGGCAGTAAGTGGAACACCCGTAAGTGACAATAGGAAAACTACCGCGACAAATGCGAGTACCGGCTTTCGTTGAGCCAGACCATTGAAGCCGTCAATGGTGTAGTCTGACAATCGCAGCAATACGGCAAACATGCCAATAGTGGCCAGGCTGTATGCGGCGCCATAGAGCACCACCGCTTCCCTGCCATGAGCATTCATGGAGAAGACGGAGAACATCATGAATCCGGCCTGGGCGATACTTGAGTAAGCCAGCATGCGTTTCACACTCTGCTGAAACACAGCGGTGACATTACCTATAAGAAGCGTGGCGAATAGGATGAAAACAACGAGTGGCTGCCACTGATCCAGCGACAATCCGAAAATGGATTCAAAAAGCCTTACAAAAGCGAAAAAGCCCGCAGCTTTGACAATAGTGCTCATGAATGAAGTGAACACGGTAGGAGCGCCATCATACACATCGGGGGTCCAGAAATGGAAAGGCGCAGCGGAGACCTTGAAAGACATGGCCGCCAGCATCAGTACCAATCCGGAAGCCATCATAACCGGCATTCTTGCTTCTGATATCTGAATTTGGTGAAGGAACAACGTTCCCGCAGTATTACCTCCATAGATGAAAGCCATTCCCAGCAGAAGGATTCCGGTAGAAAAAGCTCCCATGAGGAAGTATTTCAATGAGGCCTCATTACTCTTCAGATTTTGCTTATCGGCACCGGTCAATATGTACATGGGAATGGACATGATTTCAATTCCCAGGAATAACATGATAAGATTATTGAAACTCGCACACAATGCGACGCCGGTGAATGAGAAAAAAATCAGGGCAAAGTATTCGGCCTTGTGTTCTCCCACCGCCTCCACATCTTTTCCGCTCAACAAAAAATACAGGAGCATCGCACCCGATGCCACGGCAATGAACGTCAATCCATAATTGCTAACCCTGAGCAATTCCATCACCTTGATTTCGAAAAGGGGATGCCCACTGCTTAATTCCAGCAGATTGGCTGCAAACAGGAGAATGGCGCCCACGGTGGCTAAATGCCTGGCGGGCAGCCTGTTCAGAAAAACGGCGCTGAACATCATCAACACACCCCATACCGCAGAGAAAATAATTGCGTTCATTTTTGAAACCTTGTTTTATAAATCAGCAGGCTGTCATTTAATCACTGTTGCCGCCGCCTCTCTGGCGAATCCAAGCAACGTTTCCGGATAAAACCCTGTCACAAGAATTATGGAAGCGATGATGACAAGCACCAGCAAATCTGTTCCTTTGATATCACTGACGGAAAGAACCGCATCACCGGGCTCTCCGAAAAACACCCTTCTAAGCATGTTCAACATGTAAACGGCAGCAAGAATTACACTGATTCCTGCCACGGCAGCCACCCAAGGATTGAATTGATAAATTCCGGCGAACATCAGGAACTCACCGGCGAAAGCATTAGTTAGGGGCAATGCGATGTTGGCAAATGCGATAAGCAAGGCAAAGATGGAAAGTACCGGGGCCTTCACCGCCAGTCCTGAAAGAGCACTGATATTTTTGGAGCCCGTCTTACGCTCCACAATATCAATTACCACCCAAATGCCCAGGATATTGATACCATGATTGAACAATTGCATCATCGCACCTTCTGTTGCCATCAAATTGCCGGTTAATATCGCTGCGGCCATCAAACCGATATGAGCGATAGAAGAGTACGCGACCATATGTTTCATATTGTCCTGCACGATGGCGAGGCAGCTGGCATAGATTATGCCTATGACTGACAGGATGATGACCCATTGGTCCATCACCGGTGCCGCAAGAGGAAATAAAGGCAGCAACCATCTCATCAAACCGAACAACCCCATTTTGACCATGACCGCACTCAGCAACATGGTAACAGGAGTCGGTGACTGATCATAGGCTTCCGGCTGCCAGGTATGAAAAGGAAAAACAGGCATCTTGATGGCAAAAGCAAAAAAGAAAAGCAAATAGAGCCAAAGTTGCTCGCCAGCGGAAAGGCTGGTGATCAAAAAAGATTTGAGGGCAAAGGAATGCTGCGCGGTGGTGCCATCCTCGAACATCCTTCCGGGAGAATGCATATAAACATAGAGGATACCCGCAAGCATGAGCAGCGAACCCAGAAAAGTATAGACAAAGAATTTAAAAGTGGCAGGAATGCGCCTGGCCCCTCCCCAGATGCTACTGAGAAAATAGGCAGGAATCAAGGCAAGCTCCCAGAAGAAATAAAACAGCAGGGCATCCAGTGCGCAGAACACACCGATGATACCGGCCTGAGACAATAAAAGTAATCCGTAAAAATATCTTGACTGCTTGTAGTTATTGCGTCCAGCCATGAGAATGATCAGGGGCATACAAATGGCGGTCAGCAAAATCAGGATGCGCGCAACCGGATCAATCCCGAGGTATAGACTGTTGCCGATGTATTTAAGCCAGAAATAATTGACGGTATTCCAGGATTCATACTGAGATCCTTTGAAGAAGAGCGTACAGACAGATACCCCAAGCGTTAACAAGGCAAAAAACAGCGAAACACCGCGGGCCCCGCGCTCGGCTTTCATGAAAAACGTGATAAGCCCGCCGATGAAAGGCAGCCAGATCAATAACTCGGGAAATGTGATATAGTTACCCACCTTAAATTATTGGAAATAAAATTTAATAATCAATAACAACAGCATGCCGATGGTCATAAGCAGCACATAGGCGCCTACCTGACCGCTTTGAAGCCAGCGTAATTGCCTTCCACCAAACTGTACAAATCGGCCTACCCCGTTCACAAACCCATCAATGATCCTGATTTCAACCAGACGATTCATGAGGCCTGAAAGCGAAAGCAACGGCTTATTGATGAGCTTGTCATATAATTCGTCAACAAACCACTTATTCTCAAGGAAACGCGATACCGCGGAGGATTTCTCATCAGCAGCATTGCTTCCGGAATATTTCCGAAGCGCGATTGCCAGAGAAACAATCACCAGCAATACGGATACAGCCATCAGAGTGTACTCCAATGTATGGCTCAATGCATGGGGATGCTGTCTGGAAAGAGATGCGCTGAAAATCGGAGCGAGGAATGCCGATAGCCTGTGGGCTCCGTGCATGATCACTTCAGGAATTCCGATCCAACCCCCGGCGATGGACAACAAAGCCAATATCATCAGCGGGAAGGTCATGGCCAACGGACTCTCATGCAAATGACTTTTTTGCTTTTCTGATCCACGAAAATCACCGCGAAAAGTAAGGGCATACATCCTGAACATGTAGAACGCAGTAAGAAGTGCTACAAATAAGGCGGCACCCCAAAGTATTGGACTTTTACCATAGGCCGCCGCCAAAATCTCATCCTTGGAGAAAAATCCTGACAACGGAGGAATACCAGCGATGGCAAGGCATCCTATGAGAAATGTAAGATGTGTGATCGGCAAACTTTTTTTCAAACCGCCCATGTTTCTGATATCCTGCTCCCCGCTCATGGCATGAATCACGCTACCGGCGCCCAGGAATAAGAGCGCTTTGAAAAAGGCATGAGTCATCACATGAAATATTGCCGCTACGTATGCTCCGGAACCAAGAGCAAGGAACATGAAACCCAGCTGACTGACAGTAGAATAAGCCAGTACTTTCTTGATATCATTTTGTCGCAAGGCGACAGTAGCCGCAAGAAAGGCTGTGGACAATCCTATGATCAACATCACATCCTGGGTATGCGGTGCCAGCGTGAAAAAAATATTAGACCGGGCCACCATGTAAATACCCGCAGTCACCATGGTGGCAGCATGAATCAATGCACTCACGGGAGTAGGCCCCGCCATGGCATCAGGTAACCAGGTATACAAAGGTATTTGGGCGCTTTTACCGGTTGCTCCAAGCAGCAGTAATAACGTGATACAGGTGATATCGTAGGAACTGAACTTAGACAGAACCTCCGGGGAAAAAACCTCATTAAAATCTACGGTACCGGCACGGGCGATTATCCAGAAGATGGCCAGCAAAAAACCCAGATCCCCGATTCGATTCATCACAAATGCCTTTTGAGCGGCTTTTCCATAGTCGGCATTTCGAAACCAATACCCGATCAACAAATAAGAGCAGAGTCCCACCCCTTCCCAACCGATAAACATCACAACAAAATTGGAGCCCATCACCAGCAAAAGCATGGAGAATACAAAAAGATTCAAATAAGCGAAATAGCGTGCGAAATGGGAAGACGATTCCTCATGCATATAGGAAGAAGAATAAACATGAATGAGAAATCCAATGCCGGTTATGATGAGCAAAAAAAGACAACTCAGTTGATCCAGTGTGAAATCAAATCCAATTGTCAGATCGGAAACTCTGATAAAGTCAAACAAATGCATCAACACTGGACTGTTACCCACCTTTCCAAACAGTAAAATGCTGATGATGAAGGAACCTAAAATCGTTCCACAACCAATCAGGGTGGAAGCGCCCTTGGACAGTAGATTTCTGCCAAGACCCAGAGCTGCGAAACCTACCAGAGGCAACACAGGTATCAACCACGCCAAAGAAATAATATTACTCATAAGCCTGTTCTGTGGAGCGATTGATCGCTCAGTTCTTCAATCTGTTTAGGAAATTCACATCCACCGAATGCGTATTCCTGTATAACAATACGATGATAGCCAGTCCGACACTTGCTTCTGCGGCAGCCACCACCATGGTAAAGAAAACGAATATCTGCGCATCCGATGCGGACGTGCCTGCCGGCATGACGGTATTGACCGCATGCATTTTTGAGAATGCAACCAATAAAAGGTTCACCGCATTCAGCATCAGTTCCACACACATTAGAATGATGATGGCATTGCGCCTGACCAACACGCCGATCATTCCCAAAGAGAAAAGCGTCAGTGACAATGCTATGTATGCTTTTATATCCATTATCCTAATTCATTAAATATCTAATCCTTAATCTTTCTTGCCAATCAGCACCGCACCCAATATGGCACTCAGAAACAGCACGCTGCTGATTTCAAACGGAATCACGTACTGACTGAATAAAACCTTGCCCAGGTTACTGATCAATCCTCCCTCTCCTGCTTTCATTTGCACCAGTTGCTCACGATCCATATTCATCAATGCGGAAAGCATCACCAGCAGAAAACTGCCTCCCGAAAGAATGCCTATCAGTCTCATCCTGAAGTTCCTGACGGGCTCACTGTCTTTGTTGAGATTCATCATCATCACCACAAACAGAAATAGCACCATGATGGCCCCGGCGTAGACGATGATGTTGACTACCGCCAGAAACTGGGCGTTCAACATGATATAATGCCCTGATATGGCAAAGAACACCACCACAAGCCACAATACGCTATGCACGGGATTTTTGGAGAATAACATCATAAGAGATGCCCCTACCGCGACCATGGATAAAATGACGAAAATGATGGTTGTGATATCCATATTGACTGATTATCTGGCGGCAGGTCTCTGCGCCCTGTCACCTAATGCTTTTTTATATGCTTCAGGATTCTCCTTAGGGTTGGGTATAAGCAGATCCTGTTTATTGTAAATGAATTGCTTCCGCTGGTAATCCGCAGGCGCGAAAGTCTCACTGAGGTAAATGGCATCCTTTGGACAGGCTTCTTCGCAGAGCCCGCAAAATATGCACCTCAGCATATTTATTTCATATCTCGCCGCATATTTCTCCTCCCGGTAGAGATTTTCCTCACCTGCCATCCTTTCAGCCGCTTCCATGCTGATCGCTTCTGCGGGACATGCCAATGCGCAGAGTCCGCAGGCGGTGCAGTTTTCCCTTCCTTCCTCATCACGATTCAGGATGTGCAATCCCCTGAACACCGGACTGAAGGGTCGTTGCTTCTCCGGGTAATTGACAGTAGGATTCTTCTTGAATATGTGACTGAAGGTGATCATCATCCCTTTCAGAATGGCCGGCAGATACAGCTTCTCCATGAAGCTCATGGGCTTCCTGTCAACCGGTCTTGCTCTGTTAGTCAAAAGTTGCATACTCAATGGCGGCAAATTTAATGCTTATCGTTTAGCGTTAGTTTAAAAATATAATATGGCTGCCCCCGTAGCCAGCATATTGAACAATGCCAGCGGAATGAGGATTCTCCATCCCAGGTGCATCAGCTGATCATAGCGGAAGCGCGGAATCGTCCATCGTACCCACATGAAAAGGAACAGGAAAAACGTCACCTTCAGCATGATCGCAGCCACACCCAACAAAGCCGCCACATTGGTGGGCAACGTTGACTCATCCACAAATGGCATGTCGTAACCTCCGAAATAGAGAGTGGACATCACGGCACTGCTGATGAACATGTTGATGTACTCCGCGAAAAGGTAAAATCCCAGTTTCATGGAGGAGTATTCCGTATGATATCCCCCGATAAGCTCATTCTCAGCTTCCGGCAGATCAAAGGGCGTACGATTGCATTCCGCAAAGGCACATATCAAAAAAATCAGAAATCCAAGCGGCTGATAAAGTATGTTCCAATGTCCTGACTGTTGCTGCAATACCATTTGCTTCAGACTCAAGGAGCCGGTCAGCATCAGCAATGAAATCAGGGTGATGCCCATGGCCAGCTCATAGCTGATGATCTGGGAAGCCGCCCTCAATCCTCCGAAAAGAGAATATTTATTGTTACTTGCCCAACTGCCGATCATGATACCGTAAACTCCCATGCTAACCACGCCGAATACAAAGAGGATTCCAATATTGATATCCGCAATCTGAAGAGAAATATCTCTTCCGAAAAGATTCACCTTGTCGCCCCAGGGAATGACAGCGCTTGTCATCATCGCCGTAATCATGGCAAGAGCCGGACCAAGTATGAAAAGGAATTTGGAAGAAAAGTTTGGAATAATCTCTTCTTTGAAAAAAAGTTTGATGCCGTCCGCCAATGGTTGCAGCAAACCGAAAGGACCGGCACGGTTAGGACCCTTCCTGTCTTGTAATACAGCCGCCACCTTTCGTTCCGCAAAGGTCGTGTACATGGCTATCACCAGGGAAGCGCTGATCACCACCACGATGAGTACCAGTTTCTCCAGCAGATAATAAGGATCTATCATTAAAAAGTTATTCATGCATCTCTTGATTAATGGATCATTTGGCAGATGAAGGATTATTGAAATCATCGGAATGCGCAGGACCTTCGAGCTCACTCAGCCTGCGACCCGGATCATTCACCTGGCTGACGGAATGAATATCCATCAACACTTTGGGACTTCGACCATCCAGGACTTTTTGAATGGTCTCCTCCGGCATCACCAGTTCCTTGTATTTGTTTTGCGCGATGACCGAATGACGGCTGATATCCGCCACGCCTTCCACCACCCAGTCTGAGGCCTGTTTCTTTTCGAATCTGCAGGTATTGCAAATCCAACCCGGCTTACCCTCGAAACTCTGCACTTCTCCCCATTCATCCTTACGAGCTGTCACTCTGAACACTTCATCTCCGCGCATCCAAAGAGTAACCTTGCCGCAGCAATTGGGATTTTCACAATCACGGTGGGCATACATGGGCTTGGTGAACCAAACGCGGTTCTTGAAGCGGAAGGTCTTATCGGTAAGAGCGCCCACAGGACAGACATCGATCATGTTTCCGCTGAAATCATTTTCAATGGCTTTGGAAATGTAAGTGGATATCGCCGCGTGATCACCCCTGTCCACCACTCCATGCACTCTCTGATTGGTGATCTGATCCGCGACGTAAGTGCAACGATAGCAGAGTATACACCTGTTCATATGAAGCTGAATGTATGGACCAATATCTTCCCTTTCAAATGTCCTTCTGGCAAATTGGTAGCGGGTTCCTGCTCCACCATGGTCATAACCCAGGTCCTGCAGATGACATTCGCCTGCCTGGTCACAAACCGGACAATCCAGCGGATGGTTGATCAGCAAGAACTCCACCACTCCGTTTCTGGCATCCGTTACTTTTTCACTGGTGATATTCTTTACAATCATTCCTTCCATGACACCGGTTCGGCAGCTTGCCACCAACTTGGGCATGGGCCTTGGATCTGCTGCCGAGCCGGCAGCCACCTCCACCAAACAAGTCCGGCATTTACCGCCACTGCCCTCCAGCTTACTGTAAAAACACATAGCCGGCGGTGTCACATCACCACCGATTTTACGTGCAGCCTGAAGGATGGTAGTACCCGCAGGCACTTCCACCGTGATATTGTCTATGGTCACCTTAACCAGTTGATCCGACATAATTCTTTATTTATTGCTACCGAAGGCTTCTTCCCTGAAGTAATGCCTAACGGAATGAATTCTTTTCTTTTTATAACCGTTTCTTTCAAAAAAATTGTCGAGCTCCTGCAACAATCCCTGATGATGCTCCTCCTCGTGAAACTCAATCATCCAGTACCCGCTTCGCAACAGATAATCCGGATGCCGCAACAGCAATGCGAACAATTTCCACTCTCCTCCCTCAATATCCATTTTCACCAGATCGAAATCCTGCTTCAGCAAATCCAGAATAGAAATGAAATCGAATTCCTGCCCCTCATCGCTTGGTTCGAAACGCCTGTTCAAAAATCCGGCTTCCGAAACCGCCACCCTCCCTTTGCCGGTGAAATCAGAAACAACGGCATTTATCAAATCGACATTCCTACCTGAACAGTTTTTTCTCAGCCGGATCATATTATCCGGATCCGCCTCTACGGCGACACTGCCGGGTTGTAATCCGCATTGATTTCCGATGTACCTGAGAGCCATCCCTACGTTTCCACCCAAATCAAGAATCTTAGGTTCGGCGCTGAACGGGAAAATCGGCTTATACACCTCTTCAATCCAAATTTCCTTTAGCAGGAACTGACTATCCTCGGTCGCAGGCAAATAAAAATTTTCACCTCCGGGTAGTCGATCCATGACTTCTGTTTCCGAACCTCTCCATTTTTCCCATTTGAGATGAAAGAGGAAGCGGCAAATCATCCAGCGATTGCTGAAAGGAACTCTCCATTTTAAAAGAACTGATGCCAGATCCGCAAGGGCTCTTGGCAAGAACAGGATTTTTTTGATTTCCATTCGCCTGAATTATTGCGTGATGGAAATCAATTACACGGTTCCGGCCTCCTGTTTAAGGCTGTCGGAATAATGTGCCAGACCGAAATTCTGCTTGCGGCAGAGTTCGGGATTGTTCACATGCCACTCAAATTCGTCCCTGAAATGCCTGATGGAGGCGGCTACCGGCCAGGCAGCCGCATCTCCCAGTGGACAAATGGTATTCCCTTCTATCTTCCTTTGGATATCCCATAGCAAATCAATGTCGGACATACTTCCCTGACCCGTTTCTATTTTCCAGAGAATCTTCTCCATCCATCCGGTCCCTTCCCTGCAAGGAGAGCATTGACCGCAACTCTCATGTCTGTAGAATCTTGCCAGCGAGTAGGTGTGTCTGACCACGCACTGATCTTCGTCAAGTACGATGAAGCCTCCGGAACCCATCATGGTACCGGTGGCAAATCCGCCGTCGGCAAGACTTTCATAGTTCATCATCCGCTTTTCCCCTTTGGCCGTTGTCAATAAGAGATTGGCAGGGAGTATGGGTACCGAAGATCCGCCGGGAATGCAGGCTTTCAGCCTTCTCCCATTCGGAATGCCTCCACAATATTCATCACTGTAGATGAACTCCTCCACGGAGATGGTCATGTCTATTTCGTAAACACCGGGCTTGTTGATATTGCCGCAGGCACTGATCAGCTTGGTTCCGGTGCTCTTACCGACTCCGATTTTTGAATAGGCTTCTCCACCTTCATTAATGATGGGAACCACAGCACACAAGGTCTCTACATTGTTGACTACCGTAGGGCAGCCCCATAATCCTTTCACGGCAGGAAATGGCGGCTTGATGCGAGGGTTTCCCCTTTTACCTTCCAGGCTTTCCAAAAGTGCCGTTTCCTCTCCGCAGATATAGGCTCCTGCGCCACGCTGCACGTATACCTCGCAGTCAAATCCGCTGCCCTGTATATTCTTACCCAGCCAGCCGTTCTGCCTTGCCTCCTCGATGGCTTCTTCCAGGATGTCCACAATCCAATGATATTCGCCCCTGATATAGATGTAACTCGTGTTGCTTCCCAGCGCAAAGGAGGAGACAATCATCCCTTCTATCAAAAGGTGAGGGATGAATTCCATCAGATAACGGTCTTTGAACGTACCGGGCTCACTCTCATCGGCATTGCATACGAGATAGCGGAGAACGCCCTCCGGCTTGGCCAGGAAACTCCATTTCATTCCGGTCGGGAAACCGGCTCCGCCCCTGCCCCTGAGTCCGCTCCTCTTGACCTCTTCCACCACCTCGGCGGCTCCTATCTTGAGCGCCTTTTCCACGCTATGGTACCCGCCTTCCCGACGATAGGCATCATAATAGCGTATACCCGGCACCGTTGCTTTTTCCAGTAATAATTTTCTTCCCATCGGTCAACTATTCTTTACGCTTTGACGCGCGATTAATTTCCATTTTCCATTCATCCACACCCAAACGAGCAAAATATCCATGTCCAGTTCCATATACTCGCCCCTGAAATCCAGGGCGACAAGGGACTCGAAATTCACGATGGCGGTATTCCCATGAATCCTGATTTGAATCGCCCCCGGCTCCAGTTTCTTGTATGCCTGCTCGCCGCTCATCACCGACCTGATCAACCCGGACTTCGTCTGTATCCAACCGTTACTGTGGCCATAGGTAAGATCGTCAGTCAGCAAGTCTTCCAGCGCAACACTATCTTTACCCAAAAGCGCTGCTCGCAACTCCTGCATGCGATCGTTCACCTCCGATTGCTCTTTGCTCTCCTCATGATCGCCACTATTCTGTCTTTTTTGTTGCGCCTGCAAGCCAGGTGCTATCAACATCAACATCACTATGACGAGTATCCTTGACATCAGTTCGAACCTACAGTATTGCGGCACTCTTCAATGATCGCATCGACTTTTTCGCGGGTGAGATGCTCCCGGTAATTTTTGCCGAGCTGCATCATCGGCGCGTACCCGCAGGCACCCAGGCACTCCACCACCTTGAGTGTGAACATGCCGTCCGATGTCGTCTCACCAATTCCAATATTCAACCTCTCCCTGATGTAACCGATTATGTCTTCGCTGCCATTCAGCATGCAGGGGCCGGTCTGACAAACCTCGAAAACGAATTTTCCTACAGGCTTGAGATTATACATACTGTAAAAACTGGCTACCTCATACACCTCGATAGGTTCCAGCTTCAGCAATCCTGCCACGTAATCCATCACCGGCACGTCAAGCCAGCCGCCGAAAGACTCCTGAGCCAGATGCAGCACAGGCAGCAACGCACTTTTTTGCTTCCCTTCCGGGTATTTCGCCACCAATCTGGACACCTCTGCCAACTGCGCTTCCGTGAATTTGATCATATCTTGATTCATTACAAGTCTTTTATCAGGCGTCCAGTTCTCCCGCTATAAGATTTAAACTGCTCATGGTGATGATCGCATCACTGAGCATGCCTCCTTCAATCAACTCGGGATATGCCTGGTAATAAATAAAACAAGGCCTTCTGAAATGCAAACGGTAAGGAGTACGACCTCCATCCGAAATGAGATAGTACCCCAGCTCCCCGTTGGCGCCCTCCACCGAAAGGTATACCTCACCCGCCGGCATGGTCACCTCGCCCATGATGATTTTGAAATGGTAGATCAATGCCTCCATCTTCGTATAAACGTCCTTCTTCTCAGGAAGATAATAATCGGGCACATCGGCATGATAAATTTCGGCCTCTGCTCCTTTGAAGGATTGCACCTTACGATAAGCTTGTTCTATCAGCTTCAAACTCTCCCACATCTCGACATTACGCACCAGGAACCTGTCATAACAATCGCCGGTGGAACCGACAGGAACATCGAACTCAAAATCCTCATAGCTACTGTAAGGACTGTGCACCCTTACATCATAGTCAACACCGGCAGCTCGGAGATTGGGACCGGTGAATCCGTAATTCAATGCACGCTCCGCGCTGATAGGACCGCAACCGATAGTACGCTCCATGAAAATCCGGTTGCGAGTGAAAAGATTCTCGAACTCCTTTAGTTGCTTCGGATATTCCTTGAGGAATTTCTCCAGCTTTTCAAATGCGGTATTGGTGAAATTTCTTTCAAAGCCTCCAATGCGTCCGATGTTGGTGGTAAGTCTTGAACCGCAAACCTCCTCATATATCTCGTAGATAAGTTCCCGGAATTGCATCAGGTAAAGGAAGCCGGAGTAAGCTCCTGTATCCACTCCCACAATTGAATTACAAATGAGATGATCGGCAATACGCGCCAGCTCCATGATGATGATCCGGAGGTAGTCCACCCTTTTCGGCGTTTTCACCCCCAATAATTTTTCGCAGGTCAGATGCCAGCCCATATTGTTAATGGGTGAGGAACAGTAATTGAGTCTGTCAGTTAGCGGAGTGACCTGATAAAGCGGCTTTCGCTCCGCGATTTTTTCAAAAGCCCGGTGTATATAGCCTACCGTGGAGGTGGCTTTGAGGATGCGCTCTCCGTCGAGTTCCAGAATATTCTGAAACACACCATGGGTAGCCGGATGGGTAGGACCCAGATTAAGAGTCGTAGTCTGCTTTTCCAAACTTCCCGGAGGTAATGTAATATGTTCGCTCATGCCTGGTTTCCTGTTGTGATTGTTAATTTATCCCCTGCCGAACATTTCGTCATCCTTGTCCCTGCGGGTCTGGTCCTCCACCGGATATTCCTTCCTCAAAGGAAAGTAATCCATCTCCTCCACATTCAACACCCTGATCAAATTGGGATGCCCCACGAAATTGATTCCGAAAAAATCGTAGGTCTCCCTTTCCATCCAGTTTGCCGACTGAAATAAGGCGGTGGCACTGAAAATGGAAGGATCAGCCACCGGCGCGAACACTTTGAACCGCAGCCGGATGTTTGCTGCAAGGTTGTGCAAATGATAGACAACGGCCAACTCGCCGCCCTGCTTATCCGGAAAGTGAGCTCCTGTGAGATCGGTCAGAAAACGAAAGGCCAGGGAGTCCTCATCATATAAAAACTGCATGACCTTGAGATTCAACTCACGGGGAGCCACAAACGAAAGCATTCCGTAAGTCTCTTCCCATTCACCGAGCACGTCGCCGAATTTCTCCGTCAGTTTCTGCCTTATGATTTCATTATTCAATTCCATGTCGTTTATTCTATCCCGTAACTTTTGAGCAAATCCTTGTACTGGTCGCTATGCCTTCTGCGCAAACCTTCATTGTTCACCAGATCCTGGATCTTGATGAACCCGTCCAGCACGGCTTCCGGCCTTGGGGGGCAACCCGGAACATAGACATCCACCGGAATGATCTGGTCAATGCCCTGCAATACGGAGTAAGAGTCGAAGATTCCTCCGCTTGATGCGCAGGCACCCATCGCTAGCACCCAGCGAGGCTCGGCCATTTGAAGATAGACCTGCTTTACCACCGGAGCCATTTTTTTCGCTATGGTACCCATCACCATCAGCAAATCACACTGACGGGGGGAAAAACTCACCCTCTCCGAACCGAACCTGGCAAGGTCATAATGACTGGCCATAGTGGCCATGAACTCTATGCCGCAGCAGCTTGTGGCAAATGGCAACGGCCAGATGGAATTCTTCCTGGCAAGGCTCACCACCTTCTCAAGATTGGTGGCCATGAACCCTTCTCCGAAATATCCTTCGGGTATTCCCTGAAACTTGATGTTGGTGTTATACTGGACGGGTCTTGACATGCTTTCAGAATTTTCGTTTGATCAAAAAATCAATCTTCCCATTTTAACGCACCCTTTTTGAAAATATAGATGAATCCTGCCAAAAACAGACTGACGAAAAGGACCACCGCCATGAAGCCGTCCCAACCTAATTCCCTGAAGTTGACCGCATAGGGATAAAAGAAAATCACTTCCACATCGAAGAGGACAAACAAAATAGCAATCAGAAAGTACTTGATGGAAACCGGTTGGCGGGCATTGCCCTTGATCTCGATACCGCTCTCAAAATTCTGGAGTTTGTCGGCGGTTTTCCGCTTAGGACCCAGCAAATCAGAACCGAAGATGATCAGAAAAACCAATCCTATGGCAAACAGCAGTTGGATGGCGACGGGCAGATAACTGTGCGCTGTGTTGGCCTGAGCCTGCAACAAATGATGGAGCATGGGCAACCCTTGAAATTTAGGCTGCAAAAATAAGACAGAGGCAGTAATAATCAATCAAATAACTACCTAAAACAAGGCTGAATTTAACGGAGGTTTTGCTTTTGAATCGGAAAGCCTATCAAGACTTGCCCGCCGCTTTTGTACCTGCGCTTTTGCCTCCGGGTTTGTTTTTCTTCATGATTTCCCTGTTTTTCAGCAACTGCTCATTTTGGGGGTCCAGTTCAAGAGCTTTTGCATTCAGAAGAAGAGCAGCCTCCTGGTCTTTTTTGACCAGATACTGATAACCGCTCAGGTACAAGTAAGCTTCCAACAACTTAGACTTCTCCTTGGTCTTGTCGGTAAGACTGTCACCCAATTGCACCAATTTCTCATAATGGGGAACCGCCAGACCTTCGGTCATGTTGGAATCCTGCGCCGCCTTCATATTGGCCAGAAAATAATGCCCTAACAGGTCTTCCGGAAACTTCTCGACATATTTGGAAAAAAGCTCAATGGCTGAAGGATAATCTCCCGCACGATAATAGGCATATCCGGGATTGAAAATATCCGTCTTGGTATGGTTTGATTTGACAGAAAGCACTTTTCTGAACCAGTCGCCTGCATAAGAATGCTTTTTTTGATTGTCATGATGCTGGGCAAGCTTTTTCAGATAACTCACCTTGTTTGACTCCAGGGAATCCACAGAAACCGCAAGTTCTACCATCTTGCCGGCCTCTTCATGACGGTCTTCAAACTGCAACAATACGGTGACATACGTCATGTAGGCCGCAGCACTTATTTTTTCCGGCTTTTCGTTTGCGACATATTTCTGAAATGCTGCCAGTGATTGTATTGAGTCGTTGAGCTTGTGATAAGACATCGCCAAGATACCATGATATTTCGGATTCACGTCGGAGGTAGCTGCCGCCAAACATTCCTTCGCTTTGAGGACAGCCTCACCAAAAAGCCCCTGTTGATACAGTATTTCGGTTCTTTTGAAACACACCGCCTCGGGAGTCAGATCTGATAATTTGAGATATTGCTCCAGATACTGGGCCGACTGGCTCACGTTTGAATAAAAGAAATAGCGGTACAGGTTATTGTATACCGGACCATAGTTGGGATCCGCAGCCATCGCTTCATTGTAGTACTTCATGAAAATTTCCTGTTGACCGGAACCCTGACTCTCATAGACCCTCCCCGAGCGGAACAGGGCCCTTGCGTATTTCGGATCCAGCTTCAAAGCCTGCTCGTAGGACAGAATCGCATTGCCGCCATCGCCCTGTTTCCTGTAAGCATCCCCCAGGTTGGTCCATACATCCGGATCTTTCATGCCTTTCAGCTGCGTAGCCTTTTTAAGCTTATCTACCGCGTAAACAAGGTCGCCGTTTTTGGAATCCGGGTTACCGTTTGCAAAACCGATGGCATTCAATACGGCGATATCCTTCCCCTCACTCAGGGAAATGGCGGTTTCAAAATGACTTCTGGCATCCTGCGTCTTGCCTTCCAGCAGTTCCATATGACCAATGCCGGCAAGTAATAATGCATTGGAAGAATTCTTGTCCAACGCTTTCAGGTAAATTGATTTAGCCATGCGTAGATCATCGTCCCTGCGCTCATCGGGTGCGATGATGGATTGCCCCAGCCAATAAACATAAACCGGATTATCAGGAGATGCGGTCACAAGTTTTTCAAAAACAGAACGTGCCGTTCTGAATTTCTCATAATACATGGATTTTCTGCCTTCTTCCAGCGACTGAGCATTAACAAGGAGAACAGACATTGACGAAAGCAATAAAACGAAAAAGCGTTTCATGACGAAAGATTTGATTCTATAGATTACAATTTGACCAAAATAAACCTAACAAAGCGTTAAAGATGGCTAAGATCAATCCGATGATACTGTATTTATTTTCACGTTCCTGACCCTGAAATCCATTTCGGGACGAAGATAAGACCTTCGGAATATCAATTGACCGGGCTCGAACTTCATATAGCTCACCAGGTCGGTACCCAACCCTTTGTAATTTTCCTTGATCACATAATACATGCCCCGCAACAGGGGATACCTGCCGCTTACCATGGATTCGGCAGAGGGTTTAACATAGGGAGTTCCTTCGCAACGATCACATCGGATGTATGCCGTCTTAACTTTATTCAATCTAGTTATTTGAATGCTATCCTGCGGATTACCGATCCAGCTGATCCCCACCAGCCCTATGGCACCGGGATGGTTGGCCACATATTCGATTACCGCTTCATTTCCGGAAGCCGCTTTTACCAGCGTGCTGTCATATTCATCCGACCCCATGATGGAATCCCTGAAATATCGGAAGGAGGCGGTCGCTTTGGTTCCATCAAACAAGATTTCCCTGTCGCGATTCTTGCCACTGATCATATCCTTCAGATCCGAACGGGAGAAAACAGTATCCTTCGAATTAGGATGTACGATTACCGCGATGGCATCATGCGCAATTCTTTGCCATCCCGGCCTGTAACAAAGTTTTTGGGTGAGTACACGATCTTCCCTATCCGTCAGACCTCGCGATATGATAACCAAACGAACGGAACTATCATAAAACAAATCCCTCAGGCAATCCGACTCCGCCTTATACCTTATTTCAATGTTGGCAGAGGGATTTAGCATGGAATAGGCCTCTATCATTTCATCCATCACCGGCTTGAAAGATTCGTCCGCTGAAATACGGATGTTGCCAAACCCGGGTCCGTCGCCAAATGATGTACTCTTTTTCTTGTCTTCACAAGAAAATGCCACCATGATGATAATAGCCGAAAAGCAGAGTAATAGGTTACGGTTCATTCCCTGATGAAATAATTTTTCTTGTACCCTCTGTAAATCCTAAACCCACCGTAGAGCAGGCAGATGCCGCCAAATAGTTTCATGGTGGGATCATCATAATTTCGCTCCAGTCCCGTATTGAAATGCCGGATAAACAGCATGAAAATTCCCATACCGGTCCAGAGAGTACCCATCCCGTAATCCATGATGCTTTTCATGCGAACCAAACCCTTTTCTTTGGGTGAAAGCTCATCATCCCTATCATTCTCTATCTCCATTTTCAATAGATTCTGAAAGCAATTTACAACGAAATTCAACTGGGGAATGGCAGTTAATGATTTAATAAAAAAGCCCTCTGAATAGAGGGCTTACAAATTTCCTGATATTAAAAGAATATCAATAATCTCTGTTGAATCCACCGCCACGACTTCCGCCGCCGTAGCCGCCGCCACCGCGGTTTCCACCGCCGAAGCCGCCACCGCCGCTACGTCTGAATCCGCCACCGCCGCCACCGCTGCGCTTCTTGTACTCACCTTCAGGCCTTGGCTGTGATTCGTTAACGATGATCTTTCTGCCCATCACTTCTGTTTCATTCAAACTGGAGATGGCATTGCGTGCAGAGTCTTCGTCTTCGATTTCCACGAAACCGAATCCTTTGCTGCGACCACTCATTTTGTCTTTCAGAATTTTGGCACTTGAAACAGTACCATAGGGAGCAAAAAGATTGCTCAGGTCCTCGTCAGTCATTGTCCAACTGAGGTTGCCAACGTAAATGTTCATTGTAAATAACTTTTTTAAAAAAATGATACCTTAAGAGACTTAGTTACTACAATGACAGAAAACAGCTTAATAAAGACAATGATCAGCCAACCGAGAAAAACTAAATCAATTAGAGCGATACAAATGTAGGTGAATATCACTGAAAATCCATAAAATAAAAGGACCCGGCAGGTATAAAAAAACCGCCCGGAGGGCCGGACGGTTGTAACTATTTGAATTTCAGAATATTAGTCAGCAAAGACCTCGAATTCGATCTCTGTCTGATTGCCACTTCCGAAATCAAGAACGGCCTTATGAACGCCCAATTCCTTCACTTCTTCGGAAATCTGGATTCTGCGGCGATCGATTTCGTATCCTTTCTGATCTCTGATGGCCCTGGCAATCTGAACGGTAGTTACGCTTCCGAAAATCTTTCCGGAGGTACCCGTTTTAGCACCGATCCTGATGATGCCATCCTTAAGGGCGGCGATCACATTATTGATTTCGGCTAACAGCTTGGCTTCTTTCTTAGCTAGCTGCTTCTTGCGCTCTTCCATCATTTTCAGATTGGAAGGACTCGCCTCAATGGCAAATTTTTTAGGGATCAGGTAGTTACGAGCATAACCGTTTTTCACGGTGACGAGTTCGTTGATGCCACCGAGATTATTCACATCCTGTATCAATATGACTTGCATGGTCTGTTCTTATTTAAGAAGGTCAGTAACATATGGCAAAATCGCCATTTGACGCGCTTTTTTCACCGCCTCACTCACCTTGCGCTGAAACTTCAGAGAGTTTCCGGTGATGCGACGGGGCAACAGCTTGCCCTGCTCGTTCAGAAATTTCTTCAGGAAGTCCGCATCTTTATAATCGATGTAGCGGATTCCCATCTTTTTGAAACGGCAGTATTTCTTCGGGCGCTTCTCGGCTTTGATCGCTGTCAGATACTTGATTTCATTCGCTTTTGCCATGTTATACCTCCGCGTTTTCAGCTTTTACATTGGATACACCACTTCTCTTTCTTGCATTGTACTCGACGGCGTATTTATCGAGTGCAGTGAACATGTGACGCATGACTGATTCGTCACGCAAAAGCTGAATCTTCAGCTTTTCATTGAAGCTGGATGGCGTAACATATTCCATCACCCAATAAAGACCGGTGGTCTTCTTGTCGATGGGATACGCCAGTGATTTCAATCCCCAGGGATTAGAGTGCAAAATTTGGCCTCCGCTCTCTTTTACCAGAGCTTCGTACCTTTTCTGGGCGGCTTTGAATTCCTCCTCAGATAGCACAGGGGTAAAAATCACCATCAATTCATAATTCTTCATTTCCCTGATTGTGTTTGGTTAAAAAATAAGTCCGTTAAAACGGGCTGCAAAGGTAGGTGTTTTTGGCATATCATCCGCGGCAGGAAGCAATAAAAACTGAAAAATCACCGGTTTCTACAATAAAAAAACTACCTGTTGATTAACAGGTAGTTATAATAATAATTTTGAATTTCGCTCTTATTTGAGGCCATTCACCTTCAGCGCCAGTTTGCGCTTCAGATTGGCAGCCTTGTTCTTATGAATAGTGCCGCGCTTGGCCAGCTTGTCAATCATGGAAGCCACCTTGGGAAGCTCCTCAGCAGCACCGCTTTTGGTATCCATAGCCCTCAGGTCACGGATTGCGTTCCTGGTAGTCTTACCATAATAACGGTTTCTTTCATTACGCTTCCTGCTTTGACGCACATCTTTTTTCGTAGCCGCGTGATTTGCCATAATTCGATTTTAGGGCTGCAAAGATAGGAATTTCCCCGGAATTCTGAAAAATAAAAGCAATTATCCAAAAAGGCCGATTCCCGCTCCCCCGGCCTGCTGAATTATTTCCGATATTTGCAGCCTATCAGACAGCTATAGCGCAGATTATGAAGGATTTCCAATATATCACCAGCTCACATCCCTCCTACGTAGAAAACCTATATCAGGAATTCCGCAAAGATCCTCTCTCGGTGGATCAGGAATTCAGGAAGTTTTTCGAGGGTTTTGATTTTGCCCTTTCCATGCAGGGAAGCGCAAGTGCCGCCACTACAGGTGCGCCTGCCTCGGGATCTCTCAGCAAGGAGTTTGCTGTTTTCAGACTGATTCAGGCTTACCGAAGCAAAGGACATCTGGTGGCCCATACCAATCCGATTCGTCGGCGCAAGGACAGACAGGCCAATCTGGAACTCTCCTACTTCGGGCTGGAGGAAAAAGACCTGGAAAAATCCTTCGAAGCCGGCAACATGGCAGGACTAAGCCAAACCAAGCTGAGTGATATCATCAGACATTTGCAGCACTGCTATGCAGGCAATACCGGTGTGGAATATGATTATATCCATGATCCTGTGAAGAGGCAATGGCTGGAGAAAGCGATGGAAGAAGAAATGCAGAAGCCGCTTGAAATTGATAGGCAACGACGCATTTTGGAAAAGTTGAATGAAGGCGTGATGTTTGAGAAATTCCTTCACACCAAATATATCGGTCAAAAACGTTTCAGTCTGGAGGGTGGAGAATCCACCATTCCGGCGCTGGATACGATCATATCCGAAGCATCACGCCATGAGGTGAAGGAAGTGGTGATAGGAATGGCCCACCGCGGAAGGTTGAACGTGCTCGCCAATATCATGGGCAAAACCTATGAGCAGATTTTCACAGAATTCGAGGGGGTAGCCCCTGTCGACTCCACCATGGGATCAGGAGATGTGAAATATCACCTGGGCTTCAGCTCAGAGGTGGAAACTACCGCGGGAAAAAAGATTCATCTCAAGCTCTGCCCCAACCCTTCGCACCTCGAAGCTGTCAACCCGGTGGCGTCAGGATATGCCAGAAGTATGGCGGATGTCTTGTATAACAGCGATTACAGCAAGATTCTTCCTATTCAAATTCACGGGGATGCCTCGATTGCAGGACAAGGGATCGTATATGAGGTATTGCAGATGAGCAAACTCAAAGGTTACGATACCGGCGGCACCATCCATTTCGTCATCAACAACCAGATCGGTTTCACCACCGATTTCGACGATGCCAGAAGCGCGGATTATTGCACTTCCGTCGCGGCGATGGTTCAGGCTCCCGTGTTTCATGTCAATGGTGACGACCCGGAATCGGTGATCAGAATCGCCCGCCTTGCCACCCAATACCGTCAGGAATTCGGAACTGATATTTTCATTGACATGGTCTGCTACAGGCGTCACGGACACAATGAAGGAGACGAACCCAAGTTCACCCAGCCCGGACTTTACGCGATCATAGACAAGCATCCCAATCCGAGAGAAACCTACACCAGATCGCTGATGGAGAAGGGAAACACCGAGGCGCAGGACCTGGCAAAAGAGATGGAGAAGAAATTCCTCTCCGACTTACAGCAACGACTAGACGAAGTTAAGCAGAACCCCCTCCCCTATACTTACCAGAAGCCTGAGCTCTGGTGGCAGACCATGCGCAAAGCCCAAACGGCGGATTTCGACCAGTCACCCGCAACAAGCATTGAGTCAGCCGGATTGGAAAGACTGTTCAAAGCCATCATGGAGTTTCCCGACTCCTTCAAACCTCTGAAAAAGGTGGAGAAGCTGCTACAGGACAAGGTGAAATTGTACCGCGAGGATAAAAAGATAGACTGGGCCACTGCGGAGCTGCTGGCCTATGCGAGCATACTGGACGAGGGCAAGGATGTGCGCATCAGCGGTCAGGATGTGAAGCGAGGCACCTTCAGCCATCGTCATGCGGTGTTGAGAGATGAGATCAACGACCAGCCATACAGCAGACTCAGCAGGATCAAAGAAGGCCAGCATGAGTTCAGGATTCATAATTCCCTGTTGAGCGAATACGGGGTGCTTGGATTTGAATATGGCTATGCCATGGCCAATCCGCAAGCCCTGGTGATCTGGGAAGCGCAATTCGGGGATTTCAGCAATGGCGCCCAGACGATCATCGACCAGTTCATCATGACCGCTGAAACCAAATGGCAGCGCATGAGCGGGCTCGTGATGATGCTGCCGCACGGTTACGAAGGCCAGGGCCCGGAACACAGCAGTGCCAGGATGGAGCGTTTTCTTCAAATGTGCGCCGAGAATAACGTGATCGTAACGAACATCACCACGGCCGCCAATTTGTTCCATGCACTCAGAAGGCAGCTCATCTGGCCATTCCGCAAGCCACTGATACAGTTCTCCCCCAAAGCCAATCTGAGGCATCCCGGCAGCTACAGCCCTTTGGAGGCATTCACCACAGGCGGATTCAGGGAGGTAATCGACGACCACAGCGTTGGCAACGCGGACTCCATCACGAAGGTGATCCTTTGCAGCGGCAAAGTTTACTTCGACCTTTTGGAAAAAAAGGAAAAGGAAAACAGGAAAGAGGTGGCTATCGTAAGGCTGGAGCAGATTTATCCTTTACCGCAGACCCAACTGGACAGCCTGCATGCGAAATACAAGAAGGCGATCTGGTATTGGGTGCAGGAAGAACCGCTGAACATGGGCGCCGCCACTTACCTGAGGATGAACCTTAAAAACATCAATTTCTACATACTCAGCAGGAATGCCAGTGCAGCTACCGCCAGCGGATACTCGAAGTTTCACGCGCGCGAACAAGCCGCCATCATCGAGAAGGCGTTCAGCATCTGATTTCAAATCAATTAAGAATCTTTATCAAGAGATAAGCCATGTTTCAATCGTTAAGTGAAAAGCTGGAAAGCGCCTTTAAGAACCTGAAGGGACAGGCAAGGATCACCGACCTCAATATCGCCAATACGGTAAAGGATATACGAAGAGCATTGGTGGATGCCGACGTAAACTACAAGATCGCAAAGGAGTTCACCGACAAGATCCGTGACAAAGCACTGGGAGAAAAAGTACTGACGGCGGTGAGCCCGGGCCAGCAGATGGTCAAAATCGTCCAGGATGAACTGACCGCCCTGATGGGTGGCACAGAAAGCGACCTGAACCTTCAAGGCAATCCGGCTGTGATTCTCATCGCAGGTTTACAGGGAAGCGGAAAAACCACCTTCAGCGGAAAGCTGGCAAATTATCTTAAGACCAAAAAGGGAAAATCACCCCTGCTGGTAGCCGCGGATATATACCGGCCTGCCGCCATGGACCAGCTGGAAGTGCTGGGCAAGCAGGTGGGTGTGGATGTGTACATGGAGCGCGAGAACAAGAATCCGGTTTCCATTGTTGAAAATGCCATCAAAGAGGCCAGGTCGAAAAATAAGAATGTGGTGATTGTGGATACGGCCGGACGTCTGGCCGTGGACGAAGCCATGATGCAAGAGGTGGCCAACATCAAGCAGGCCATTCAACCCCAGGAAATCCTGTTTGTCGTGGACAGCATGACCGGCCAGGATGCCGTCAATACCGCCACCGCTTTCAATGAGCGTATCGACTTCACCGGAGTGGTACTCACCAAACTGGATGGTGACACCAGGGGTGGTGCCGCACTCTCCATCAAATACACCGTCAATAAGCCCATCAAATTCGCCAGCAGCGGCGAAAAGATGGACACACTGGATATTTTCCATCCCGACAGGATGGCCCAGCGGATCCTGGGCATGGGCGACATCGTCAGCCTCGTGGAAAAAGCTCAGGCACAGATAGACGAGGCAGAAGCCGCTAGACTGGAAAAAAGAATTCGGAAAAATCAATTCGACTTTGAAGACTTCAAGACCCAGTTACAGCAAATCAAGAAAATGGGTAACCTGAAGGATCTTATGGGCATGATCCCCGGTGTTGGTAAACAAATCAAGGACCTTGATATCAATGACAATGCATTCCAGGGAATTGAGGCCATGATCAACTCCATGACTCCGGAAGAGAGACGTAATCCTGAACTCATCAATCCCTCCAGAAAGCAGCGCATCGCCAATGGCAGCGGCCGTGACCTTCAGGAACTTAACCAGTTTCTGAAGCAATTCGAGCAGATGAAGGATATGATGAAAATGTTCAATAAGATGCCCATGGGAAGGATGCCGGGCATGGGAATGGGGCGCAGATAAAAGAGTTTTTTGTTATTCCCCTGATTTTCGTAACTTCGTTGCCCCTTTTTTAAGGGATTAACCCTATTTATTAACAACCGAAAAAATTTCTATTTTTTATGGCTGTAAAAATGAGACTGCAAAGACATGGTTCAAAAAAGAGACCATTCTATTTTATCGTAGTAGCGGATGGCCGCAGTCCCCGCGATGGTAAATTCATTCAAAAACTCGGTACTTACAACCCTTTGACGGTTCCTGCCACCATACAGGTCGATCGCCAGAAAGCGTTGGATTGGCTGCAGAAAGGTGCTCAACCAACAGACACCGTACGCCGCATCCTCTCCTTCAAGGGAGTGCTTTACCTGAAGCACCTGCTTCGCGGTGTAAGCCTGGGTCTTTTTGATGAAGCAACTGCCATGGAGAAGTTCACCAAGTGGAGCACTGAGCACGAAGCCCATGTGGCTAAGCGCCAGCAAGCGCACAGGAAGGCAAGAACTGAAAAACGCAACGCTCCCGTTGTGAAAAAAGTAGCTGCCCCCGAAGAAGGTCCTGCTCCTTCAGAAGCACCTGCCTCAGAAGAAACCCCTGCCGAATAAGGATTTATTCAGTAGAAAAAATCATTAAAGTCCTGCTTTCGCAGGACTTTTTATTTTTCACAACGCCTCTGCTTAACTTGCAACCCATGACAGAATATTTCAAAATAGGTAAAATTGTGGCAAGCTATGGTTTCAAGGGAGACCTGATACTGAAACATAGTCTGGGTAAAAAAACCTCCCTCAAGGGGCTTGAAAAATTCTTCATTGAAGAGGCGAGAAACAGCTTCATCCCTTTTTTCCCGACAAGCAGCAGTATCAAAAGCGATTCCGAAGTATTACTTAAAATTGACGGAATAGATACCAAGGAAAAAACCGCTCAGTTGATACAAAAGGAAGTATGGCTAACCGAAACCGATTTTAAGAAATACTCTTCCAAAACAGCACCTATCTCCTATCTTGGCTACCTGATCATGGACGGCAAACAAGAGGTAGGAACGATTCTGGAAATCATCGAGCAACCACATCAGTTGCTATGCAAGGTGGATCACAAAGGAAAGGAAGCTTTGATTCCGGTGCATGAACATAACTTGCTGGAAATTGATACTAAAAAAAGAATACTCTTTCTTGAACTGCCGGAAGGACTGCTTGAAATCTATTCGGAGTGATTTCAGGGATTCACCCTGACAAAGAAGTAATCACTGCGGTCTTTTTCCGCGATCGGATAATCTCCTCCCCCGCTCAACCGCAGTTGCGAAGTGTTTAATGAGTCCCAATATTCCCTTCCCTGCTGATCCGGGGCCACTTTGCTCTTCAACATGAACTGTGTGCAAGGGATATTGTTATTATAGAAATAATATTCGCTATAGACATAGCTACTTGAATTCAATGTAACGAGATATAATCCGGGCTTACCGGGCACCAGGCCTACCTTCAATTTATTGAGAGGCTTGTTCCTGTTGAAATAAAAACCATACCCGGTTCCGCCATAGTTCATGAATTGACCCGTTTTTAATACAGGATTGAATTCGATATTGGCATAATTCAGCAAATAAGCACCTGACACTGTCTCCACCCGGTAAGCCTGCATGTTGCAGTTCAACGTGCTGAAATCCTGAACAAAATTATTCCCTCCGACAGTCTTCACGCTATCGTTCATTTCCGCCTCGACGAATAACGTATCATAAACCCTGATTTCACTCAACGGGCGAATCACATTTACAGGCAACCAGGCCGTATCAGTATTGTATCGAGTACAATTTTCCACCGGCCTCGGAGGGCAGCCTGTCAAAATAATCAACACTAAAGATATGATGATAGAAAGGGGGCTAATACGTTTCATATCGGTAAGACTATTCGAAGATAAAAAATGCTGCATCATGTTAACCTTCCAGCTGCTTCATGAGCACCCTGAATTCCTTGGGAACCGGAGCTTCGAATTCCCGGCGAGTGCCATGATCATCAAATACCAATCTGGCGGCATGGAGGGCCAATCGGGAAACAATGGGCTTATCCTCGGAATACTTCCCTAGCTTGTACCCTTTTTTGAAAGCTGAAAGATATACCGGCTTACCATCTCCATATAGGGGATCACACACGATAGGATGTCCTATATGCTTGGCATGTACCCTGATCTGATGGGTCCTGCCGGTATGCAGCCTGAACAGAATCAGGGAAAAAGAGGAATTGGATTCCTGCACCAAATATCCGGTATGGGATGGCTTGCCGGAGCGATGAATCGTCATCATCCCCTTTCGCGTGGGATGCTCAGCAATGGGAGCGATGATTTCTCCTGATAATTCCGACGGACATCCTCCCACCAAACCCATATAGTATTTCTCCACCTGATGCTGCTCAAAAAGCATGGATAGGTATCGGTGAAAGTCGGCATTACGGGCGAAAACAATGATACCGCTTGTATCCTTGTCAAGTCTATGCACCGGTATGATATCACCGAATTTTTTCTGCAGTAACTCCTTCAGGGAAACTTCCGATTGCTGCCTATCGGGAATGGAAAGCAAGCCGGAAGGCTTATCCACCACCAGCATATCCTCATTCTCAAATATGATACTGTATTTATTTCCTGCGGGAGGCATTGAGATACTTTAACAAGCGTATTTCTTTTTCACTCAAAAACCTCCACTTGCCGCGCTCCACATTCTTTTTGGTAAGTCCTGCGAACATGACTCTGTCCAAACCTTTCACATCGTATCCGAGATGTTCGAAAATCCTTCTAACAATCCTGTTGCGTCCACTATGAATTTCGATGCCGATGATGGACTTATCACGACTATCTGCATAGGCAAGGCTGTCCACACTGATCGGACCATCCTCCAGTACCAATCCTTTCAGTATTCTGTCAAAATCAGCTTTGATCAGGGGCTTGTCCAGCTTCACCTCATAGAGTTTACGAATTTCATAACTGGGGTGGGATAATTTTTGAGTTAGATCACCGTCATTAGTCAACAGCAGCACTCCCGAAGTGTTTCTGTCCAGACGACCGATCGGATATACCCTTTCGGTGGTAGCGGTTTTCACCAGCTGAAGAACGGTTTTCCTGCCTTGGGGATCATCATTGGTGGTGATATAGTCCTTGGGTTTATTCAGCAAGATGTACACGAGATTCTTGGTGACAAACAGCTTCCTGTTATTGAATTTCACCTCATCCGTTGGCTGCACTTTATAACCGGGCTCCATCACTTCCTTTCCATTCACTTTCACTTTTCCGTCGGCTATCAGTATGGCGGCATCTCTTCGCGAAGCCACCCCGCAATGGGCGAGGAATTTGTTCAGCGGCATCACCGATTCGATTTTTGTCTCTGTAGCCGGCTCTGCCTTCTTCGCCACTTTCTTTTTAGGTGCCGCCTTTGTGGCGAAGGCTGCTCTTTTCTCTTCCTTCAGCTTATCAAAATACGCGTTCTTCTCCTTTCGGTATTTTTTCTTTTCCTGCCGGATCTCTTCTTTGAGCACACTACCCTTTTTGGCCTTGATGAATTTTTTGAAAGGTGATTGACTCATTCCTGATTTTTTCTGATCATAAAGGTACGCCATTCCTGCGGGCAGGGATCACATGATATTTAAAAAGGCCGCCTTTAAAAGGCGGCCTTACCCGTTTAAACCTGGAAAAATGATTATTGCTGTTGTAAATCTGTTGATCGCATTCTCTTTTCATTGCCGGACCTGTTTCGAGAGGCCTTCCATTTTTCGAGCTGCTCCGGCGTAAGTGCCTTTTCCATGTTACTGCGACTCGATTGATGCAACTCCGCAACGGCCGCTTTTTTCTGTTCAGGCAACAAATCCTCGTTGGACATGATTTCCCTGCGGGCATCGGAAACTCGTTTTTGTTCCTTGCTGATGTCGTCAAACTGCTTATCGGTAAGATTCAGGCGTGAGCGCATCATTTTCATGCGATAGTCCATCTTTGATTCCTGCATGATTTCTTGCTCCTGCTTTTTCTGACTGAGCTTGGCCTTTTGCTCTGGAGTCAACACCGACTCCATCTCATTTTTGTTCTCCTTGATTATGGCCGCCTTCCTTGAACGGTATTCTTTCAGCGTGATTTTATCATTCTTTTCCAATTCAGCCATTTGGAGCTGCCGATCTTTTCGGATGTCCTTGATTTTCCGGTGCTGAGTGTCGGATAGTTGAAGATTACGCATTACACCAGCTTCAGCCCTTCCGGGCCTCTTCATCATGTTTCTCTGAAATCTATCCTGCTGAGCCTGTACCTGTAACACCATACTGACCAGACCTAGCATCAAAAGAGCTTTCATACTCATAAATTTTCATTTAGGCAGGTATAGACTGTATATTGGGGCTAAGGTTTAATCCCGGGCAGAAGCCGCTTCAGAAGCTTTTTTGCCCTTGATCACCAGTTGTCCGCAGGCTGCATCAATATCCTTACCGCGACTGTAGCGGATACGCACATTCACCTTACGATCAGCCAGGTATTTGGTGAATGCGGCGGTGGTATTTTCATCAGACTTCATGAAGGGCAATCCCGAAACCGGATTGTATTCAATGACATTGATCAGATGGGTGGGTATCTGCCTATAAATGGCAACCAGTTCTTCGGCATCCTTCAAACTGTCATTTTGACCCTTTAATAGTATGTATTCAAGAGTGATGTCGTTTTTCGTTTGAGCATAGAAATAATTCAATGCCTCAATCAGGATCTCGATGCTATTGGTTTCATTTATCGCCATGATTTCGTTTCGCTTCTTGTCGTTGGCAGCATGTAATGAAAGGGCAAGATTGAATCGCACCTTGTCGTCACCCAGCTGCTTGATCATTTTGGCGACTCCTGCGGTAGAAACCGTGATGCGCTTGGGACTCATGGCCATACCGTCAGTGGCGGTGATACGCTCGGTGGACCGCACCACATTTTTATAATTCAGTAATGGCTCACCCATACCCATATAAACGATATTGGTCAATCCTCTTCCGAACTGGGCATGACTCAGTTCATCCAACATAGCAACCTGGTCGTAAATCTCTTCAAATCCCAGATTACGGACCCTGTCCATGGTACCTGTGGCGCAAAAGCGACAGGAAAGGCTGCACCCGATCTGGGAGGAAACACAGGCAGTAAGCCTTTTTTCAGTAGGAATGAGAACACCTTCAATCAAGTGCCCGTCATGGGTCTTGAACCGGAGTTTCCAGGTTCCGTCAGCGCTTTGCTGGGTGGCATCCACCATCAGCGCAGGGAAATCAAATGTCTCTTTCAGCTTTTCCCGCAGTTCAATGGAAAGATTGGTCATATGGTCGAAGGAACGGGCATTTTTTTTCCATAGCCATTCATAGACCTGCATGGCCCTGAATTTTTTATCACCGATGGATTCGAAGAAGGTTTTCAGTTCCGGCAGGCTGAATTCCCTGATATTTCTGCGTGAAGACATAGTGCAAATATACATTGCAGCGGGGGCGCGGGAGGATTTTAATTGATTAAATTGCGTTTCAATACGGTTAAAATAACTCATCATGAAAGCGGTTTATGTGATTGATGCCGTCAGAACGGCTATTGGAAAATACGGAGGAGCTTTATCTTCTGTGAGACCAGATGATCTGCTCGCTCAGGCTATCAAGGGGCTGCTGCTACGCAACCGAAATATTGAACTTCAGGATATTGAAGATGTGATTGCAGGGGCCGCCAACCAAAGTGGTGAGGATAACAGGAATGTAGCCCGCATGGCTGGCTTACTGGCAGGTCTGCCTGTTAGCACGGCAGGCATTACAGTGAACAGGCTTTGCGCCAGCGGTCTGCAGGCCATCATGGATGCGAGCAGGGCTTTGGCTTGCGGGGATGGACAGATGATGATTGCCTGTGGGGTAGAAAGTATGACCAGAGCCCCATATGTGATGCCCAAAGCAGGATCCCCTTTTGAAAGAAGCACGCAAATATTTGATACTACCATGGGCTGGCGGTTTATCAATGAGAAATTATCCCAGATGTATATTCCTTATACCATGGGAGAAACAGCGGAGAATGTAGCCAAGAAATGGAACATCAGTCGCCATGCGCAGGATGAGTTCGCTTTGGAGAGTCAGGATAAATATTTCAGGGCACTGGAAGCGGAAAGATGGAAGGATGAGATCATCCCGGTGGAGGTCAGGCAAGGAAAGGAGACAGTCATATTTGATAAAGATGAGCATCCGCGCGCCACTTCGATTGAGAAGTTGGCATCGCTGAAGCCAGCCTTCATAAAAGATGGCACGGTTACAGCAGGAAACAGCAGCGGTATCAACGACGGCGCGTCTGCCATGTTACTTGCTTCTGAGGATGCCGTGAAAAAATACGGACTCCTACCGATGGCAAGAGTAGTGAGTATGGCCGTGGCAGGGGTAGATCCTTCCATTATGGGCATTGGTCCGGTACCGGCCAGCAACAAAGCATTGAAAAGGGCCGGGCTTGACATGTCTCAACTGGATTTGATTGAATTGAATGAGGCCTTCGCTTCACAAAGTATTGCCTGCATTCATGATTTAGGTCTTGACCTCGAGAGAGTGAATGTGAATGGAGGAGCCATAGCGCTGGGACATCCCTTGGGCTGCAGTGGCGTGAGGATCTCAACTACCCTGCTGCATGAGATGAGGAAGCGTAAAAGCCGTTACGGGTTGGCGACCATGTGCGTAGGTGTGGGGCAGGGAGCTGCTGTTATTTATGAGGGATTGTGATATCACCTTTGCCAAACTAAGAATAGGGAATTAATCTAATTGCATGGCTTGGCAAGGGTTCCAGAGGTTCCAAAGGTTCCAGAGGTTCAGGAGCCTGCCTGTCGGCAGACAGGGTTCCAAAGGTTCAAGAGGTTCAAGAGCCTGCCTGTCGGCAGACAGGGTTCCAAAGGTTCAAGAGGTTCAAGAGCCTGCCTGTCGGCAGACAGGGTTCCAAAGGTTCCAGAGGTTCAGGAGCCTGCCTGTCGGCAGACAGGGTTCCAAAGGTTCCAGAGGTTCAGGACATTTCAGAGTTTTATAGAAAGTCTTATCTGAATATTTTATTGAAACATTGCCGTTAATGCGGAAAATGGAACGGCACTTTGCTTACCCGTGGCAAGATCCTTTACTACCGCTTCTCCCTTCTCCAGCTCTTGGCTGCCGATGAGTACCACAAAGGGTATCCCCTTTTTTTCGGCATATTTAAATTGCTTGTCCATCTTGGTATTTTCGTGATAGAGTTCACAGGCGATGGATGATTGCCTCAGGGTTTGAGCGAGCTCGAAAGCTTTCTCTGATTCTTTATCACCAAGATTGAAAAATAGCGCTTTGATATTTCCGTTGATGTCATCCGGAAAAAGTTTCAACTCTTCCATCACATCATAAATACGATCGATGCCGAAGCTGATTCCTACGCCGGGAATTCCGGGGACGCCGAACAGACCTGTGAGGTCATCGTAGCGACCTCCTCCACCGAGGCTACCCATTTGAACAGAAGCCGGAGGCTTCACTTCAAAAATCAGTCCTGTATAATAATCCAGTCCGCGTGCCAGCGTCGGATCGATAAGTATATGCAGTGTGCTGCATCGTGTACTGATAAATGTAAGTTCGTCTATGCCTGCCTTTCCTTCCGGGAATTGACCCAACAAAGCATCCAAAGTTTTCAATACTTCATCGGGAGTGCCTTTTACAGAAAGGTATTGCTGAATGAATGCGCGTTGATCCGCATTGAATCCTTTCTGCTCCAGTTCCAGCATCACTTTATCGATACCGGCCTTATCGAGTTTATCGATGGCGATGGCGATGTCAGCCGTGCGGGATTTGTCGCCGCAGGCTATGGCCAGGGCTGTCAGTATTTTGCGACTGTTGATCAGTATGCTGAAATCTTTCAAGCCGAGTTGGGTGAAGGCCGCATCATAGATATGCGCCAGCTCCACTTCATTCACCAGCGATTTACTTCCCACCACATCGGCATCGCACTGGGTAAACTCCCGATATCTGCCTTTCTGCGGTCGGTCGGCTCGCCATACGGGCTGCATCTGATAGCGTTTATACGGCATCGTTAGCTGACCGTGATTCATGGCCACAAAGCGGGCGAAGGGAATGGTAAGATCATATTTGAGCGCGCGCTCGGTCAGATCTTTAGCGCTTTTGCCTTGCAGCACCTGTTGAAAAGCGGCAGTGGATTTTTCGATGTTTTTGGGGTCATTCAGTCCATTGTTCAGCACTTTGAATATCAGTCTGTCGCCTTCTTCGCCATATTTGCCCATGAGGGTCTCCAAGTTCTCCATGGCAGGCGTTTCCAGGGGTTCGAAGCCATAGAGCTCGAATTGTGTCCGGATGGTATTGAGTATGAAATTTCTTTTCCGCACCGTAGCGGCGGAGAAGTCACGCATACCCTGGGGAATGGAAGGCTTGCTCATCAAAAGATCATTTACCTGATGTTGCAAGATAATCATTAATTATGGCCTCGGCGCCCCGGCTGATGAGGTCAAACACCTCATGATAGCCCGGTTCGGGCCCGTACCAGGGGTCCGGAACATCCTTGTTTTGCCCCGGGAAAAGAGGTCCCAGGAACATTTGGGTTTTTACGGACTCAAATTGATCATTTCCGATACGGCGCAGATCATCCATGACATCGGCAGCCATGGCATAGATTCTATCATATTGTTGAAAGTCTTCCGCAGTCACTTGCCGGGAACGCTGCTGGCTGATATCGAGGCCATTCATCAAAGCCACTTTCTGGCTGAGATGATGAGGGGGTTCTCCGATATGATAGTGATTGGTACCGGCGCTGTCTACTTGCCATGGCAGTCCATTGTCAATAGCTTTTTGTTGCAAGATGGCTTCGCCCAGAGGGCTGCGACAGATGTTGCCGAGGCAAACGATGAGGATTTTCATACGTCAAAGATAAGAGTGGGAGGTTCTAAAGGTTCCAGAGCCTGCCTGTCGGCAGACAGGGTTCCAAAGGTTCCAGAGCCTGCCTGTCGGCAGACAGGGTTCAAAAGGTTCAAAAGCCTGCCTGTCGGCAGACAGGGTTCCAGATGTTCCAAAGGTTCCAGAGCCTGCCTGTCGGCAGACAGGGTTCCAAAGGTTCCAAAGGTTCCAGAGCCTGCCTGTCGGCAGACAGGGTTCCAAAGGTTTCGCAGGTTTAGCAGGTTTAGCAGGTTTAGCAAGTTTCGTAGGCCCCCGGAAATAACCCTCCTAAACCTTGGAAACCTATGAAATAGAAAAGTCAACTAATCCCTGAAAAATGAGAACATCAAATAGAAATAACAGTATCGCTTTGAATTCAATACCTAAATAGAAATTTCCCGGGCAAAAGGGTTATTTCAATCCTTGTCGAGGAAAGGTATTCCCCGTCCAGATGAGCAGGGATCGGATTCGCAGATTCGATGAGGATGGACTTTGATTTGAGATAGTCGACAAAAGGCAGATCAGTATGTTTGCCTTTTTCAATCACCGGCAGATAGCGCAGCCGTTTAAGCGGTGAGACCTCCTTAACGATACCGATTTCAAAATGCCCGTCATCTACTGACGCCATTGGCCCGACCCTAAAACCCCCTCCGGAGGTTTTTCCGTTCATGACACTCACCATCAGACATTTCCCCTGATAAATCACTGCATCATGCGTTATTTGCAGCAATGGCTCCCTGTAGAAGAAAACACGTTTGAGAATCGCCAGAAGAAAATCGATTTTTCCGGCGCGCTTATTTTTCCCAACCAACAACTCCACCACGGCTCCTTCGAAAGCGATACCTGCTCCATTCATGAAAAGACGGCCATTACAAAGGCCTGCATCCACCGGACTTGCCATGAGTGAAAGACCTATTTCAATCATCTCTTCCATGGTTTTTGAGCCATATAACAAGGTGGAGAAATCATTGCCTGAACCTCCGGGAAAAATCATGAGAGGTATCCGGACATCCGGATAATGGTTGATGAAATAATTCAGCGTGCCATCTCCTCCAACTACCCATATATCAGAGCATTCAGGGATTTGCTTCGGCCAATCAGCATCGAAAAACTGAAAGGGAATCGCTCGATGTTTCAGTTGATCTGCAATTCGTAAGGCCATTTTAAATGCCCTGCCACTTCCTGCACGGGCGGTGGTGAATATCGAAATGTTTTGTGGGTTGCCCAAGAAGTTGATTTGTATGATAAAGTTAAGGTTTCGTGGGTGTAGGAGGTTTCACATGTTTAGGAGGTTTTGAGGGTTTTGAAGGTTTCGTGGGTTCTAACACACAAAACATACGAAATTCAAAAGCCTTCCATTGCTGAAAGGCTTTTGAATTTTATAAAAATATATCGCTCTACTACTGCTTGATAATCTTGGTCACTCGTTCTTCTTTACCGCAGACCACCCGCACCAGGTAAGTGCCTGCAATGAGCTTGCTGCCGAACTCCAGAGCCCTTATGGCAGGCACTCCATAGGTACTGATAGTTTTACCCTGCGCATCGGTTATCACTACCTTATAAGATGCTTCCTGAAGGGATCCGGACAACTGAAGTCTGAACTGATCGGTAGAAGGATTCGGAAACACATTCACCTGCATACCTGAATTATCCGGAGTCTCAGATGATTTGGTCATGACAGTTCCTGCAGAAGATGGACATCCACCCTTAGCTGTGTTAGTGAGCCTTACCGCCCTGTAAGTGCCGGTACCGCATCCTGAAACAAAGGCTAGTTTGATAGAGTCGCCCGTTCCGGCGGCGGCATTGCTGGTATATTTTATCCGTATCACCTGACTGCTCAAAGTTCCGGAGTCAAGTGTACCTGTAGAGCCTACAATACCGAAGGGTAGCGTCCATGCATAACCGGTAGCGGCGACAGCGGCCGTTGTTGCAGAAGGTAACGCCGGTGCGGTGTATCGATATACTCTTGCGCCACAGACATCGCTGACTATTTTCTGCGTGATGGAGGCCGGCACAGGAATCACTAAGGCAGTATTAGTCAGAATCTTCGATGTGTTCTTTGAATTTCCACAAGTGGAGGCGAAAGCAAGCCTGACACTGTCTCCCGCCTTGGCGGCTTCATTAGAGGTAAAGCTGACAAGAATCACGCGAGAATCAACCGATCCCGAATCGATGCTGGCATTGGCGCCCAGAGTGCCGGTAAAGGTCCACAAATAACCTGTAGCCGCAACAGTGGTCAGCGATTTGGCTGCCAACGCAGGACCGGAATATCTGTACACCCTGTTGCCGCATTCTTTTGTCGAAACAGCCGTGATGGTGAATGCCGGATTGGTCGGGGGATCCGCCGAGAAATTTGTCAATTTCAACGCCTCCCAGGCACTAGATCCGCATCCGGAGGTATAGCGAAGTTTCACACTGTCACCGGCAGCGGCATCTGCATTGGATGTAAACCGCACCAGTATCTTCTGTGAATTGATGGTACCGGAATCGATGGTAGCATTGGCGCCCAAAGCACCTGTGAAAGTCCAGAGATAACCATCGGCGGCACCATTGGTTAATGTCGCGCCTGGTAGTGAAGGTGCAGAGTATCTGTAAACCTTATTGCCACAATCGTATACAGAAACTGCATTAATTTTTATTTCAGCAGGCGGATTGGGCGGTAACAACAAGGTATTGGTCAGCCTTTCCCTGTACCATGGAGTATTGCCGCAGCTAGACGTATATCTTACCCTGATACTGTCTTCCACTTTAGCTGCTTCATTAGAACTGAATATCACTACCAACGTCTGAGAATTCAAAGTACCTGAATCTATTGTCATGGAATTACTCAATGATCCTACAAAAGACCACTGCCATCCTGATGCGACTACCACACCCGGCTTAGCGGCAAGAAGTGCAGGAGCTTTGAATCTGTATTTACGGGCTCCGCAAACCTTGGTCTCAATTGCCTGTATGATGATATCCAAAGGAGCAGCAGGCAGCGTGATGGCCTCCAGCCTGATCTTGGCTGCTGTCAGATTGCTTCGGCAACATCCCATGAATGAGGCTGCAAAAATGCTATCGGTGGCAAGTCCTGCACCGTTGGTGGCAAAGGACAATCTAATGGTCTTTGAAAATACGGTTCCGGAGTCTACGGTCACACCCACCACTCCTCCCACCGCGTTGGGCAGGAACCAGAGGTATTGCAATCCCGGACCGATATCTGCCGCACGGAAGCGATAGACCCTGTTGCCACATTCATTGATCACAGTTTCCTGAGTGATGGAGGCCGGTTTAGCCGGAATCTCCCTAGTGATGGTGAGGTCAAGAATGATAGTGGAATCACAATTTTCTGCAGAGGTACCTGTCCATGTGTAAATACCGGTCACTCCGTAAGTAGCACCATGCCAATCATAGGGCAGACAACTGGAAACTGTCTCAGTGAGACTGATTGAGGATACAAGCGTCAGACTAAGAGTAACCGTACTGTCGCAACCGGCGGAGTTCTGGCCTGTCCAGGTATAGACACCGCTTTGCGTATAGGTATTGCCATGCCAGATATAATTACCGCAATTTTCAACAACCTGGGCGGAAGTTTCCGCAGTGCTGATGGTCAGGTTCAGGACCTTGGTAGCGCAACCCGTAACAGAAGTATAGCTTCCGCTTTGCGTGTATGTAGTGCCATTTTCTGACCAGGTATAACTATCACAAGCGGTATCTGAAATGTTATTTGTAGTAGAAGTGGTGATAGTCAGATTCAAGATTTTAGTAGCACAGCCGGTAACAGAGGTATAACTTCCACTCTGTGTGTAGGTGGCGCCATTCTCCGACCAGGTATAACTGTCACAGGCAGACGCAGAACTGTTGCTACCGGTAGAGGATGTAATAGTCAGATTTAAGATTTTAGTGGCACAGCCGCTTACAGAAGTATAACTGCCGCTCTGCGTATACGAAGTGCCATTCTCCGACCAGGTATAGCTATCGCAGGCCGAAGCTGAACTGCTGCTGCTGGTGGAGGATGCAATGGTCAGATTTAAGATTTTAGTGGCACATCCGCTTATAGAAGTATAACTACCGCTTTGGGTGTACGAAATGCCATTCTCTGACCAGGTATAACTGTCACAGGCAGAAGCAGAACTACTGCTGCTGGTGGAAGTTGTTATTGTGAGATTTAGCGTAACCACGGAATCACAACCTACTGAATTAGTGGTGGTCCATATTTTAGCACCGCTGGTAGTATAGGTGGTTCCTTGCCAAGTATAACTGTCACAAGCAGACGCTGATGACGAGGATGTACTGGAATTCTTGATTATCAGATTCAGAATTTTCGTGGCACAGCCGGTTATAGAAGTATAACTTCCGCTCTGAGTGTAAGTGGCGCCATTCTCCGACCAGGTATAGCTATTGCAGGCTGAAACTGAACTACTGCTACTGGTGGAAGTGGTAATTGTCAGATTTAAGATTTTAGTGGCACATCCACTTACAGAAGAATAACTGCCGCTCTGCGTATACGTAGTGGCATTCTCCGACCAGGTATAATTGTCACATGCAGATGCAGAGCTACTGTTGCTGGTGGAAGGCGTAATTGTCAGATTTAGCGTAACCACGGAATCACAACCCACTGCATTTGTCGTGGTCCATTTTTTAGCACCGCTGGTGGTATAGGTAGTTCCTTGCCAAGTGTAACTTCCGCAGGCAGATGCTGATGATGAGGAAGTACTGGAATTCTTGATCGTCAGATTCAAAGTAACTGTACTGTCGCATCCCCCTGCATTGGTGGTATCCCAGGTGGCGCTGTTGTTGGAAGATTTATAGGTAGTACCATGCCAAACCAGACTATCACAGGCAGTGAGCGTTTCGGTAGAAACCGATGGTGAACAACTAATAACGGTAAGTGTAGCACTGTTGGTAGTTAGCACTCCATTAGGGTAAGTAAAAATAGCTTTATAGCGCTTACCATTGTCCGAGGATGTGGCAGTAAAACTCAGGTTGGAAGTGGTAGCTCCCGGAATATCGTTCCAGGTGCTGCCACCATCACTACTAACTTGCCATTGAACGGCGGTATAATACCCCCCGACAGATGCCGAAAAACTGACCGATTGACCCAAATTCACGGTCTTATTGGATGGGTGCGTTATTATATAAGCAGTGGTATCCGTCAATGTTACCCCGGAAGCTGAATATTTTATCATCAAATTCCTTCCCTTATAGGCGAAGATGCTCCCGTCTGTTAATCCATTGAAAGCACCTGTAACATTTACAGCCGAATCCACGATGGTGAAAACATTGCCCGAAACCGGAGTATATGCTCCACTTAGAGATAAGTTTACGCCGGATAGACTCACGATACCCTTTGCCCTCAACTGATCGTATTGGGTATTGACCGCAACTCCCGTAATGCCGATCTTCATGGTATCTACAGAAAGATCTAAGGTCTTTTCTGCACCCATGGTGATTTCGGCACCTGTTAGTTTTGGGCTGAGCGAAGCACCTTCCAATTTCAGGTTTGAGCCTACAGCAGGAGCTACTGCCTGACTGATGGTTATCGGACCTGTGATGGAATCTCCAATTTGAATCGATCCGCCTGAAAGGGTAGAAATTTCCGCTGCATCAAAATAAATACTGTTTTTTATATCGCCGGTACTGGTAAACCTTACCTCGGTATTACTTGACCTCGGCTTGATAATGACTTTACCGCTCACGGGAGCAGCAATGCTGCAACCGGTAATAGAATTGAAGCTATTGGTGCTAATGACGATATCACCTCCGTTATCAACGGTGGTAATGGATGCAGCAGACGTCATTTTGAGGCCAATGTTGTTGGAATTATTTACCTCACCTTCAGTAGCATTTATAAAAACATTTCCCCCGGCCGAGGTGACTTTTGAGTTAGTTAATAAAATTCCATGGTTGTTAAAAGTACCTCCTGTCACATTTTTGCTTCCAATACCATTAACGGTCAAATTACCTGAACCACCAACAGAGAGCATCGCATTAAGAACATAAACTCCATAATTAGAATTAGTCGAAGCCCCTGCTCCTCCTCCCGTGCCGGAAACCACTACATTTCCTCCATTTGAGGTAATCCTTGAAAAATTGGGGCTAGTACCTTGCTCTACAAGCACTCCATAATTCATAGTACCAGTGCTGGATGTACCTCCATAACCAATTACCGTTACCGTAGCGGTATCACCTGCAGAGATTATTCCACTATTACTAACAGTAACTCCAATATTTGAATTGGTTGAGGCTCCCCCTCCACCATAACCGGTTACATTTACAGGACCTCCGCCGGAGGTGATAGTTGCAGCCAGATTATTAAATATCGTGCTAACATGCACACCATAACTGCCGGATGCGCCAGATGCAGCGGTTCCAATAATATTTACTGAACCTTTGTTGCCGGCAGTAATCAACGCTCCACCACTAACCCACAACCCATGCCGATTTGCATTGGTTGATAATCCTGATGACCCTCCTAAAGCGGAAATATTTACACTTCCTCCACCGGTAGTTATTGTGGCACGCTGAAATACCGAATTTACCAAGTTTGAATTAGCCAGATAAACGCCAACTTGGCTGGAACCGTTGCTAGGACCGGTTCCTGTAATATTTACATTTCCCGTTCCTGAAGCAGACACCAATCCCTTGATGAACACTCCATGAGAGTTCGTGATACTACTATTGGCAGTACTTCCTCCTCCTGCAGTTCCTTCTATGAAAACATTTCCTCCATTAGAAGTAATGGAAGTATAGCCAACAGAATTGGCAGAACGCGTAATGACTGTATCAATAAACAATCCGGTATTATTACTACCTTTAGCCCCCGGTCTATTGTTTCCTCCAATCCCTTTTACATAGACATCTCCGATTCCACCTGCAGAAATATAAGCACCCAAACTTAATGTTACTCCTACATTTTCACCAGAAGTAAGGGCTGATGGAGAGGTAGAGTCCCCTCCTCCTCCATAACCGGTAACGCTCACAGTACCTCCATTAGAAGTAATAAAAGCTCTGCCTGAAATATTACTTAGCCCCTTGATTCTTACCCCACAATTGCCTCCACCCCCAATTGAATCATTCTGACCGCCTTTACCCAGCACAGTTACAGTACCGTTTCCTCCTGCACTTATAGAGCAGTCAAGAGAATTTTGAGTATTATGAATATAGACACCAGTATTTTCCGAGGTAGCGAGGGTAGACGTATTCCCTCCACCAAAACCCTCCACCAATACATTACCTCCATTTGAAGAAATTTTCGAGTCACCATAATTAGCACTACTAGATAATTGAATACCATAATTATTGTTTCCTAATCCATCCAGAGAGCCGCCATAACCCCTCACCGTAACATCACCGGTTCCGAGAGAACTGATAATCCCACCAGTTACTACAACTCCATTATTATCGGAAGAGTTTAGTTTTCCGCCTCCGTAACCGGTTACCAAAGTTGACCCTGAACCAGGTCCTCCCAAAATGGAAGCTTTGTTTTGTATATAAATCCCATGAGATTGCGAGAGAGCGGTCGTTTTTGATAAACCACCTGAACCGGTGACGGTAACTGTGCCATTTCCACCGGCTGTAATTAGAGTAGAATCAGAAAGAAATATTCCAGGATTTTGAGAGGTCAAAGAATCAGCACCGCCCCCTGTGCCAATCACCGTTACATTTCCTCCATTGGAGGTAATCCTTGAGCTGCCCTTGGTAACTGTTCCACTTATTAACCTTATACCGCTGCAATAAGAAGTTACATTAGAAGTTGGATTACCAAAAACACCACCCTGACCAGTTACGGTTACTGATCCGCTACCTCCTGCAGTAATTAAGGCAAAGTTTGCAGAAGAGGCAGATAAATTACTAAGGCTTACGCCAGTGGAATAAGCAATGTTAATTGCAGCAGCTGAGGTGAAAATACCGTTGCCTGTAACAACCACGTTTGCTCCATTAGAGGAAATCGTAGAAACGGCTGTTTCGCTATTACTAGTTAGCCATACGCCATGTGAATATGAAAGACTAGCAGAACCACTATGCCCATAACCTGTGATACTCGCAGTACCTGTTGTACCCCCCTTCACCAAACCGCCGGATGCTATTTTAATACCGGCCATATGGTTAAAGTTTCCAGCCCGACCGGTCATGGATAGTATTCCGGTACCGGTCACTTCAACCGTAGCTGCATCTACAGTTATGCCTGAAAAACTCATAGAGTTAGAAGGATTTTGCATGTTAGCACTCAATGTCAGGTTACCGTTTACTGTGGTCAAACTGGATGCTGACGAAAAGTTGATATATGCAGTTGTGGTAATACTAACGGCATTGGAACCACTGAAGTTAGTACTGCCGTTAAATGTGACTGCACTGGCACTTCCTCCGTTATCCAGGTTGATATAAAAATTATCTGAAAATGCATTCGCTCCGCTCGAATTGAAGGTCACCTTATTACCGGTTTGGGAGTCGGTAATATAGATATCACTGAAGGTGCTCAATCCACTTGCAGTCACCGTCAGCACCGTTCCGCTCACGGTAACGTTAGCATTGGTGGTACCTGTCCACGTATTAGTGGCACCTCCACTGAGGGTAAAAGTGTAAGTAGTACCGGTAGAAACTACAGTGACAGTTTGGCTGGCAACATCAAGATCCAGCGTAAGGGTGGAGCCGTTAATTACAAAATTTCCTGCCGATGTCTGCTGATGAAACCCGCCTAGTAACAACAATAAGAAGATGCAGCAACGGGAATAAAAATTAGCAAAGGTATTGACCTCAAAAATTAGCTTACGAAGAAGGCAAACTGGTGATTTCATCTGAATCAAGCAAGACATGGTGGATTATCTTTAGTTAAAAAAGATTCTAAAGTGAACTCTTTTTAAACTATATACCAAGGACCCATACTAAGACATATATAGTACAATTGTGTATTTGAATATTTATGTATTATTTATATATTAAGTTAATTATTTATGTCCTAAATTTGTACAACTTTTAGGTCAGCGAAAAAGATGCAATTCTGTACTATACTTGTTAGTTTTATCTGAATAGTCTCATTTTTTGGCTGCTGCTATCAGTACCTATCTACTCAATTAAATTTACTTTTTTATTAATGTATATAAAGCCAAAGTACTTCTCGGTCGTTATTTTGTTCAGCTGGATGCTGATTGATTCAGCATTGGCTCAGCCAAAACCCGAGACCATTCACCGGATGGTTAAGGAAATCGGATCCGACATCAAGCAAAATCCTGTTGCAGTTAAGAAGGCGCTGCAGGAAATTTTGAAAGATAATGCCAACCTGCCCGATTCCACCTTAGGAAATATTTTTACCAACCTAGGACTAGCTTATGGTGTCAGTAACCAATTGGATTCTGCCAAATGGGCCATTGACCGGGCTATCGCCTACTTTGACAAAAAGGATAAGAGAAAGGCCTCGGCCCTCCGGTTGAAGGCCATTTTTTTCAGGTTGGGAGGAGAATACAAACAGGCGGAGGCCGCCATCAAGGAGTGCCTGAAAATGAATGAAAAAACCTGGGAAGACAAGTCTTTGCAATGCGAGATCCTTACGGAATATTCCAGCTTATGTCTTGACCAGAATGATTATTTCCGGGCCACTCAATACTGCCTGGAAGCCATAAAAATAATTGAGTCTGCTAATAAAAATGAAAAGGACTTCACACAAAACAAATTAAGCTTACAAGTGAAACTGGCCGAGGTATCTATGCGTGCGGGCAATGACAGCCTGGCTATCAGATACCTTTGGGAGGTACTACCAAAAAGGGCAGCACTTAAGAATTACCATAGCTATTTGCAGGACGGCTATCAGCTAAGCAACGCCCTGATACGAACCAAACAATTCAACATTGCAGACAGTTTGATTAATCAATTGTTACCTGTGGCCAAAAAACTGAACAATGAGAACTATGAATCATATCTGCTTGCCAATCTCGGAATTTCCCAGTTAAAAAGAGCTCAATATCCGAATGCGCTTATCCATTTACGGAAAAGCTATACCATGATGACAAAGCTACAGTCTCCTTTCATTCTTGTCTGCGTGGTACCTTACCTTGAGGCTCTGAAGGAGACAAGAGGTATGCAGGAAGCCATTGAAATCATGAATAACCCTTGGCTCAGAGATGTAGTGAAAACCGCAGGCCGAGAGGCGAAAATGAATTATCAGAAGAATGAAATTCATTTTCTGTGGAATGAAATGAATCCCGCTCAGTTAAATGAGTACTATCAAAAGTTACTCAAACTGACAGATACGGTAAACCAGGAAGGTGACCGTAAACTGGCACTTGAACTGCAGTCCAAGTACCAATTCGACCAACAAGAAAAAAACAAGGCTGCCCTGCAGAGGGAAAACGATTTGCTAAAAAAACAAACCATCTATAAAAGAAATCAGAATTATCTTATCCTTGGCATTTCCATATTGATACTAATCGCCATTTTACAGTTGACATTGCGTCTTCGACAGCGTGCCCGTTTACAGTCAAAGCGGATATTATTACAGGATAAGGAAATAGAAGGGCAGAAACAACAAACAGCATGGGCAGAGCGTGAAAAGGCTTACAGGGACCAGTTGATCGAGCAGCAAAAAATCCTGCTCACCAAAAGCATTACCGATTCGGAAGAGCTGAAAGCAAAACTCAATCAGCTGGTAGAAGAGCAAAAGCTGGAGAAGCGCAAGGAAATGCTGGAGCAGCTTGAAAAATCGAAAGAAGATGACCAGGGACTGGAGAAAATTCTCATGCAGTTCAATATAGTGCATCCTACATACACATCAAATTTGCATAAGGCCTACCCGAAACTATCACAATCAGACCTGCAGTTTTGTATCCTTTACCGGATGAATCTTTCTACCAAGGAAATCTCTGTCCTGTCGAATGTGGAACCGGGGAGCGTCTATAAGAAGAAGTATCGCTTGATGGATAAGATGGGGTTGGGTGAGGAGGATGATTTTGACCAGATCATTATGAGTTTTGAATAGAAGAGGCTCGAGAGGTTCCAAAGGTTCCAGAGCCTGCCTGTCGGCAGACAGGGTTCCAAAGGTTCAAAAGGTTCAAAAGGTTCAAAAGGTTTAAAAGGTTTAAGAGGTTTAAGAGCCTGCCTGTCGGCAGACAGGGTTCCAGAGCCTGCCTGTCGGCAGACAGGGTTCCAGAGCCTGCCTGTCGGCAGACAGGGTTCCAGAGCCTGCCTGTCGGCAGACAGGGTTCCAAAGGTTCAAAAGGTTCAAAAGGTTTAAAAGGTTTAAGAGGTTTAAGAGGTTCAAGAGGTTCCAGAGCCTGCCTGTCGGCAGACAGGGTTCAAAAGGTTCAAAAGGTTTAAGAGGTTTAAGAGCCTGCCTGTCGGCAGACAGGGTTCCAGAGCCTGCCTGTCGGCAGACAGGGTTCCAGAGCCTGCCTGTCGGCAGACAGGGTTCCAGAGCCTGCCTGTCGGCAGAC
>Ga0315906_10000088_pt1 | contig 140013 bp, 103 predicted proteins | sample LakEriMetagenome_4_FD_203526 | JGI IMG/M metagenome (GOLD analysis project Ga0315906, IMG submission 203526) | Freshwater fungal communities from buoy surface, Lake Erie, Ohio, United States - Buoy 2 MA122 | ecosystem: Environmental > Aquatic > Freshwater > Lake > Lake biofilm | place: USA...
TAAAAAAGCCATAGTCGCCGTAACCAACGACCTGATAACCGATCAAAGGGTGAACAGGAGCTGCTTGTTACTGAAGGATCGTGGTTATGAGGTTTGTTTGGTGGGCCGACAGCTCAACAGCAGTCCAAAAATGGACGAGAGGAGCTACGCCACTTTCCGTTTCAAGCTTCTCTTCAACAAGGGGCCGATGTTCTATGCAAGTTACAATTTACGGTTGTTTTTATTTCTGATGACTCGGCGAACCGACCTTATCTTTTCAAACGACCTCGATACACTTGTAGCATGCTGGTTGGCATCCATCATCAAAGGAAACAAATTGGTTTACGACACCCACGAGTATTTTACCGGTGTGCCGGAGTTGATGGAAAGACCTATGGTCAGGCGCATTTGGAAGAGCATTGAAAGCTTCATTTTCCCTAAGCTAAAAACGGTCATCACCGTTAACGATTCCATTGCGAAACTGTACAGGGATGAATATGGAAACCAAATCCATGTTGTTCGAAATGTTCCAATGGGGAACTCGTTTCAAGGATCCGCCGCCCCTTCCTTCGAAGTGCGCTCCACTCTGGGTATAGGAAGTAATGATAAGGTAATCATCCTACAGGGATCCGGCATCAACCGCGACCGCGGAGCTGAGGAAACAGTTATGGCCATGAAATACCTCGAACATGTCAAGCTAATCCTCCTTGGTGGAGGCGATAGTTTACCCGAGCTCAAAAGGCTATCGGTTGAACACGGTGTGAGTGAGAAGGTGTTGTTTCTTCCTAGAATGCCTTATGCACAAATGATGCAATATACCGCTGCATGCGATCTCGGACTAACCTTGGACAAAGACACCAATATCAATTACAGGTTTTCTTTGCCCAATAAAATTTTCGATTATGTTAGGGCCGGTATACCCATTTTAGCATCGCGATTGCCGGAGGTGGAAAAAATCATTTCAGGTTACGATATCGGTACCTTTATCAGAAGCCATGAACCGATGATTCTGGCCGAAGATATCAGGCATGCTATTGAGGACAAAGAGGCTATTGCACGGCACAGGAAAAATCTGCAACTTGCAGCTCTTGAGCTGACTTGGGAAAACGAAACCAAAAACTTCCCGGACATCTGAGAAAAGCATCATGGAAACGCATCTGCATGTAATCAGTTTTGATGTGCCCTACCCACCCACTTATGGTGGGGTGATTGATGTGTATTACAAAATCAAGGCGCTGCACGCAAAAGGAGTTAAGGTTCATTTACATTGCTTCCAATACGGAAGAGAGGAGTCTACTCAACTTGATACACTTTGTGAAACCGTTCGTTATTACCCAAGAAATGTTTCCCGTTCCCAACTATTCGGTAGACTACCCTACATTGTCGTATCGCGGCAGTCGGAACCCCTGGTACAGGAGCTTTTGAAGGATGATTACCCAATCTTATTCGAGGGCCTGCATACTTGCGGGATTTTGGATGATGAGAGGCTTATCAATAGATTCAAGGTTGTAAGAACGCATAATATTGAAAGCGACTACTACAGAAGTCTTGCCAAAGTGGAAAAAAATGTATTCAAGCGATATTACTTCCACAATGAGGCTTCCAAGTTGGAGCAATTCGAGCCAGTACTTGCTAAGGCCAATGCCATAGCAGCAATTTCCAGGAACGATACCGATTATTTCGATAAAAAATACAAGAACGCATATTACATCACAGCCTTCCATTCGAATGAAAAGATAAATATAAAGTCTGGGAGGGGAAAATTCGCGTTCTATCATGGAAACCTGGCTGTTGGAGAAAACAACGAAGCGGCCTTGTTTTTGGTCAACAAGGTGTTTTCATCATCCGATATACCACTGATTGTTGCCGGCTCAAGGCCTACCAAGGAGCTTCAGCAGGCCGTAGAGAAAAAAGACCATATTACACTCCTTAGCGATTTATCGACTCGACAAATCCATCAGCTGATAAACGATGCGCAAGTGAATGTGCTTCCAACATTCCAACCCACAGGCATCAAGCTTAAGCTGCTTTCGGCACTTTACAACGGACGGTTCGCTGTGGTAAACACACCTATGGTGGAGAACACAGGGCTAGAAGACCTCTGCCTGGTTGCCGATGACGCTTCCGGTTTCAAAGCCATGGTCGAGGATGTGATGTCCCGCGATTTCACAGAGGAGCAGATTCTTCAAAGGGAAAAAATCCTCCGATCCAGTTTCTCGAACGACATCAATGTCCAGAAACTGATCAACCTCATTTCTTGATCTGCCTATTGCTCAGAAACCTTACCCTGGTCGAAAAGGATTACCCTTGCGGGGAAACGCTCTATCAACGAATAGTTGTGGGTTGCCATTACGATGGCGCAGCCACCTTTGCTGATTTCAAAAAAGAGCCGCATGATCCCATTGCTTGTTTCAGGATCCAAGTTGCCACTGGGCTCATCGGCCAATATCACCTCAGGGTCATTGAGTAAAGCTCGGGCAATACCCAATCGCTGTTGTTCGCCCCCAGACAATTCATGGGGCATCTTATACCCTTTTGTTTCCAACCCTACCTTGGCCAATACATCAGAAATCTTATTGTTGATGGCTGACTTGTCGGACCAACCCGTAGCTTGAAGCACAAACACCAAGTTGTCGCGTGTGTTGCGATCGGGCAGCAATTGGAAGTCTTGGAAAACGATGCCTAATTTCCTTCTCAAGAAAGGAATGTCTTTGCTTTTGATTTGTGACAAATCAAAACCGACAACCGATCCTGAGCCCTGTACAAGTGGTAGTTCGCCATACAAAAGTTTCAAAAAACTGCTTTTGCCGCTGCCAGTCCGACCGATGAGATAGACAAATTCACCTTTGCCAATCTCCAAATTCACATGACTGAGAACAAGGTTTTTCTGTTGAAAAACATGTACATCCTTCAATGTGATAACGGGCGTGTTGGTCATGGCTTTTTAGAAGATTCTATTTCGAGTTTCATTACCTTCCCAAAAGGCATCTCTCGGATAAGTTCAATCAACTCCTGTTCCTTATCGCCAAAGCCACACTTCACCAAAGCCTTTTCAGGTCTATCGACCCTGAAATAGGCAAGTAGAGTGAAATTATCGTCCCGCAACTGTACATAATCCGGGATTTTGGCTTTGCCTTTGATTTTGAGAATATACATGAAAGAGGTTTCGAATACCGATTGCAAACATAGTAAATATCAAACCTAAAATTGTGTTTTTGTATTAGGATGGAGAGGCTACAAAAGGCCTCTTTTCACCATTGGCGTGTTGATAAAAACGCGTTACGGGGAAATAAAGCAGGAAAGGAGGCCGTTTCTTACAAGTAAATTTGCGTTCAACACCCCGAACCATACCTGAAAAGATGAACCCTGGAACATACCGCAACATGATGAGACTCGCGCTCTGCCTTGCGTTTTTAACCGGTTTGCGACAACCTGTTTTTTCACAGCAGCAGTTTGCCCACTACGACCCTTCCAAAAAATACGACCAAGCCACGGAATTGTATGTGAAGCAGAAGTACAGTGCGGCTAGAAATCTGTTCCGTGAATTTTTAGAGCATGCCGGCAACGCACCTGTTCATCTTCGCATCAATGCCGAGTACTATAGCGCCATAAGCGGAGCCGAGTTGTTCCATCCCGATGCTGAGGCTGAAATTGTGGCCTTCATCAGCAAATATCCTGAAAGCCTGAAAGCGAAAACTGCCTGGTTTGAAGCTGCAAGGGTGCTTTACCGCCAAAAAAAGTACAGCAAGGCTGCCGATTATTTCGAAAAAACGGACCTACGATATCTTTCAAACGAAGAGATAGCCGAGTATTATTTCAAAACTGGATATTCATACTTCAACACCCAAGACTACAACAAAGCCAGCAAAAACCTATCTGAGATACTCAAGGTAGAATCCAAATACCGTACGGCAGCCATTTACTACTATGCGCATGTGGCTTACCAAAACAACAATCTGAATACAGCAAATGAATATTTCAGAAAGCTCGACTCATCGGAGACCTTCGGAAGTCTCATCCCGTATTACATCATTCAAATCAAATACGAGCAAAAAAAATACGATGAGGCCATCGAGTACTTTAAGACAGTTGAGCAACGAGAGGATATAAAAAACCGAGCTGAAATCGAAAGGTATGTTGCAGAATCCTACTATGGCAAAGGCGACTACCGTCAAGCACTGACGATGTTTGAATCATTCGAAAAAAACTATCCTAGACTGAGCCGTGAAGATTATTACCAATTGGGTTTCTGCCACTATCAGGCAGGAAACCATGCTAAGGCGGTTGGCTACTTTGAGAAATCGACAGCCATTCGAGATGCCATGCAGCAAACGGCATACTACAACATGGCAGATTGCTTTGTCAAGGTCAATAACAAACAAGCTGCCCGCAACGCGTTCCAATTTGCAGCTAGAGACACATTTGATTTGAAAGTGCGAGAAGAGTCGCTCTTCGCTTTTGCCAAGCTCTCGTTTGAACTGCAGTTCCAACCAGTTGCCATCAATGCCATGAACGAACTTCTGGCATCATTTCCGGAAACCAAATACAAAGACGAAGCAAACGAGATATTGGCCCAGCTCCTTATCACCACCAGAAATTACAAAGAGGCACTGGCCTCTTTGGATAAAATCCGTGCCAGGTCGCCCAAAGCCAATGCGGCTTACCAAAAGGTGGCCTACTTCAGAGCTTTGGAGCTCTTCAACGACCGCGATTACGACAAGGCCATTGGTTTATTCAACAAAGCCATCACCAACGAATCGGATCAAATGATTCGCGCCAATGCGATGTATTGGAAAGCCGAGGCCATCTACAACCAAGGCCAATACGAAGCTGCTAAAAAACAATATCGGATCTTCATCTTCAACCCGCCGTCCATAAACTCTTCCCTCTACAATACCGCCAACTATAATCTCGGCTATTGCCATTTCAAATTGGAGGATTATGCAGAGGCCAATGTTTGGTTCAGGAAATATATCAAGGATAGACAACAAACCACCAAAGACAAACACAATGACGCTTTGATTCGGACAGGTGATGGCTGCCTGATGCTCAAAGAATATGACAACGCCCTTAATTTCTACGGACAGGCTATAGATGGCAAAGCAAAAAGCTCTGATTACGCTTTGTTCCAAACCGGTATCATCAGGGGCATCAGAGGTGAGCATGCGGAGAAGGTTAAAATCATGAACAAGCTTGTAAGCTCTTACCCAAAATCATCCTATGCAGCAGCAGCCAACTTTGAGAAGGGAGAGGCGTTAATGGCAGAGGGCGAGTTCAAGCAGGCAAACGATATCTACCGAAAGGTGATACAAGATTTTCCTAATAGTGATTTTGCCCGCAAGTCATTGTTGAAATCGGCTTTGTCGCTGTACAATCAAAAGCTCGACGACCAAGCATTGGCGGCCTATAAGGATGTGGTAAAAAAATATCCGGGATCGACTGAATCGGTTGCTGCACTCACGGGTATCAAAAACATCTATGTGAGCGGCGGAAATCCACAAGGGTATTTCGATTATGTCAAGGAAGTGCCCTCTGTAACTGTGAGCGCCGGTGCTCAGGATTCAATCACCTACGAAGCAGCCGAACAACTATATCTCAAAGGCAACCACACACAAGCAGCCAAGAGTTTCGAAGAATACCTGAAGAAGTTTCCGGAGGGCTCATTTGCTTTGAACGCCCATTTTTACAAGGCCGAGTCCGATTATCGGAACAAGGATACTGACAAGGCGCTTGTAGGTTACCTTTTCGTAACCGAGAAACCTCGAGGCATCTTCACCGAAAAATCCCTGCTGCGTGCAGCGACAATCCTTCACGCCGCTAAACGGCATGGAGAAGCCCTGCCACTATTTGAAAGGCTGGAGGGAACAGCTGATTTTCGCGAGAATGTGGTTGAAGCTTTGGTGGGACAAATGCGGTGCCACTACCAGCTTAAGGATTACAACAACACACGGCTATTTGCCGACAGAATCATCAATGGCGACAAAGTTCCGAACGATCTGATCCGTGAAGCGCATTTACTCAACGGTAGATCGGCATTGGCCACAAACGATGTGATATCGGCAGAGAAGGAGTTTGCCGTTCTTGCAAAAATACCGGGAAGCGAGACAGGCGCCGAAGCGAAATACAATCTGGCCTTTATCAAATTTATGGCGGGCAACTACAAGGATTCTCAAAAAGCATGCTTCGAAGTGATTAACCAATCTCCATCCTATGAATATTGGATTGGAAAATCATTCCTGCTTTTGGGCGACAACTACCTTGCTTTGAATGACACCTTTCAAGCCAAAGCCACCTACCGATCGCTGGAAGAAAATTATGAAAAGGGGCCTAACGATGCCGAGGATATCAAATCCGCCGCTACCGAAAAGCTGAGGCTTTTGGAACAAGCTGAGAAGGATAAAATGCAAAAGGAAATCGAAGAGAAAGAAAGAAAATATTTCGGATCGGAAAACGATACCATCCAAAACCTGAACGAAGAATGAAAAACCAACCATATCACAAGCATTCGAACGCGCTTAGCAGGATTTCCGTCTTGTTAGCCGTTTCCCTCGTGTTGTTTGTTTCCAATTCGTCAACAGCCCAGCAAAAAAATCTTGGGGATGAGCAAATCGATGTGGTGAAAGCATACCAACCCATGCTTTCAGATGCATACAAAATCAGCGATGTGCCAACTGGCGATACAGCAGTAAACTATATTCCTGACATGACCTATGAAATGGTGAAGGTGCAACACCCTACCGTTTACACCATCACACCAATCAAGGCTGTAAAAGTCAAGGATGATAACATTAAAAAACTCTATAGAGGTTTCGTCAAAGCGGGTTATGGAACAAAAAACACGCCGTTTCTAGATGTGCATTACAACAGCCTTAGATCGAAAGAATATGATGCGGGAGCCCGATTGAAGCACTTGTCGTCGAGTGGCAAGGTACGAGGCTGGGATGGTGAACCAGGTATGAGCGAGTCAGGTATAGGTGTATACGGAAGTAGATTTTTCAGTGGCAATACCCTTTCGGGATCAATCGATTTCGACAGAAACGGTTACCGCTATTATGGATATGATGAAACTTTTTACGAGAAATCGGACATCAAACATGTGTTCACCGACCTTTCAGGCAAAGTTGGATTTGGAAGCAATCTGGAAAACGGAAGCGATACCCGCTACAAGACAAACTTGTTGTTCGGCAATTTCAAAGATAACCTTGGTCACAAAGAGGGAAGGTTCGTATTTGATGGGGACATGGATTTCCTCCTCGGAGAATTTAGAGTTGGCGGTCTCGTATCTGCCGACATAAGCAAATACCAAAGTGACTCCTTGGGAGCATTAAAGCGAAACCTTATAAAGGTAAACCCCCGCATGTATCGTGAGTTCGGAAGAATGAAACTTACTGCAGGATTGAACATACCCATAGACGCCAATGAAAAAACAAAATACTATCTATTCCCACATTTGCGAATGGATCTTAAAGTTGCCAAGGAAACCATTTCGGCCTATGCGCAGCTTTCTGGAGATGTGGAAAGAAACTCTTTCCGTTTACTCTCCATGGAGAATCCTTTCATCGGCAACTTTACAGGGCCATATCTGCTTAACAAACGAAAAAACTTTGATCTACAAGCAGGTATCAACATTAAAATTGAAAATCAACTTGCCTTCATCGGATCCTTTGCGCTTACCACAATCAAGGATGATGCTTTTTTTGTGAATTATCAAAATCAGGAATTTACCAATGGCAGTCTGCTCCGTGAACGCACCGAATACGATCTGTTCTTCGATGATAACACGCAATTCAACCTACACGCCGAAATCGTTTTCGACCAAAATGAAAAATCGGGAATCAGCTTTGCTGCCGACTACTATTCCTACAAAACCGACAGCCTTGAGAAAGCCCTGTTCCGTCCCGGTTTCAGCCTCACTGCCAAAGGACATTACAACATTGGCGATAAGATTTACGCCAAGGCATCCGTAGCGTACATCGATTCGAGATACTATATCAAGCCTAACACAACCGAACTGGGCACATTGGATGGATACATCGATTTGAACCTTGGTGTCGACTACCGTGTCTCGAAAGTGCTTTCGGCATTTATCATGGTCAACAATGCCACTGGTTCAAAATACAGCAGATGGTATAATTATCCTTCCTACAGATTGGGTGTTTTTGCGGGTGCGACTTACGCGTTTTAATGCATTTGCCAATAGCTCTTTCGATCAAGTATCAAAACACGATTAGAAAGCCCTATTACCACTTTCACTAACGGAATCTATTAAAGTCTTTGCTTTTAATTCAAAGTAAATAAGCTCAGGGCTGAACGGATTTCTTTCGAACAAGAACTATTCCGCAACAATCTGCCCCCCTTTGTTTCGCTCAGAAGTTTTGAGCTGGGTGTCACTTGTGGACCCTAACTTTGTGCTATTGTTTTTCAGGCACTTAGAATCCTGAAAAATCCCCTAAAAACCCTTCGACAACCTTATCCACAAATGGGGCGTATTTTGTTGATAAAATAATGGCTAAAAGCGCTGAAAATTATGGAATTAGATATTGCCTCCCGAGGCTAAATCCGTACCTTTGCTTGTAACCCCAAAATTTTTGCAACAAACTGATTATGAGCGACCAAGCAACACCAGAAACTTTAAAGAATCAACAAGACTATTCGGCTGATAGCATACAAGTGCTGGAGGGCCTCGAGGCGGTACGAAAAAGACCCGCCATGTATATCGGAGATATCGGAGTAAAAGGCCTTCACCATCTCGTTTACGAAGTGGTAGACAACTCCATCGATGAGGCTCTGGCAGGCCATTGCAAAAACATCGAAGTCAAGATTCATCCAGACAACTCCATCTCCGTCAAGGACGATGGCCGTGGTATTCCGGTGGATATGCACACCAAGGAAAACCGTAGCGCATTGGAGGTCGTAATGACCGTTCTGCACGCTGGAGGTAAGTTCGACAAAGACTCTTACAAGGTTTCGGGGGGGTTGCACGGAGTGGGTGTATCGTGCGTAAACGCATTATCCGACCATCTGAAGGTAGAAGTGTACCGTCAAGGCAAATCATATGTCCAGGAGTATTCTATGGGCAAACCGCTCTATTCCGTCAAGGAAACGGGCACTACCGACTACCGTGGCACCGTTGTTACCTTTCACCCAGACGGCACCATCTTCACCACCACCGTATACCAATTCGAAACACTGGCGGCACGCATGCGCGAATTGTCCTTCCTGAACAAAGGTATCCGCATACACCTAACCGACCTTCGTGAGTTGGATGAACAAGGAGAGCCCGTTAACAACGAGACCTTCTATTCGGAAAAGGGACTGATCGAATTCGTAGAGTACCTTGATAGCGGACGCGAGAAGCTCATGCCAGAATGTATCCACATGGAGGGCGAGAACGCAGGGATCCCCATCGAGGTAGCCATGCAATACAATAGCTCATTCAATGAAAATGTGCACTCTTATGTGAACAACATCAACACGCACGAAGGTGGAACGCACCTCAGCGGATTCCGCCGAGCCATGACGCGTACATTGAAAAGCTACGCCGAGAAGGAAGGACTGTTGTCCAAACTGAAGTTTGAAATCAATGGAGACGACTTTCGCGAAGGTCTCACTTGCGTGATATCAGTGAAGGTTCAAGAGCCACAGTTCGAAGGGCAAACCAAAACCAAGTTGGGTAACAGCGAAGTGATGGGTGCCGTTGACACTGCCGTTTCGAAAATGCTATCCGAGTATTTGGAAGAACATCCGCGTGAAGCGAGAGAAATCGTTAATAAAGTAGTTCTTGCTGCAACCGCAAGACATGCTGCACGCAAAGCCCGTGAAATGGTTCAGCGCAAAGGCGCTTTCTCCGGAAGCAGCTTGCCTGGTAAACTGTCAGATTGCTCCGAAAGCAACCCCGAAATATGCGAACTGTTCCTGGTTGAGGGAGATTCGGCCGGTGGAACTGCCAAACAAGGTCGCAATCGCGCCTTCCAAGCCATTTTGCCTTTGCGTGGTAAGATTTTGAATGTAGAGAAGGCGATGGATTATAAAATTCTCGATAACGAAGAGATCCGCAACATCTTCACTGCACTAGGTGTTCGCAAAGGAACTGTTGATGACCGTATGGCCCTCGACACCGAAAAACTTCGTTACCACAAAATCGTAATCATGACCGATGCCGATGTGGACGGAAGCCACATCACAACTCTCATCCTTACCTTCTTCTTCCGACATATGAAAGAGCTCATCGAAAAAGGATACATCTATATCGCTTCTCCCCCACTCTATCTGGTTAAAAAAGGAAAAGAAGAGCGCTACTGCTGGAACGACCAGCAACGCGAACAACTGACCAAAGAATTGGCAGGCGAAGGAAAAGAATCATCGGTAACCATTCAGCGCTACAAGGGTTTGGGAGAAATGAACGCCGAACAACTTTGGAGCACCACCATGAACCCCGAGAACCGCACGCTCAAACAGGTTACCATCGAAAGTGCTGCCGAGGCCGACCGCATCTTCGCCATGCTAATGGGCGACGAAGTTCCTCCTCGTCGTGACTTCATCGAAAAGAATTCCCGTTACGCCAAAATCGACGCATAACAACACAAACAAATCAACCATAACCCAATCCATCCGACTAACATGAAAGTAACCGTAGTAGGCGCTGGCAATGTAGGATCTACCTGCGCCAATGTGATTGCACACAAGGAGCTGTGCAACGAAGTTATCCTCCTCGACATCAAAGAAGGTATTGCCGAAGGGAAATCCCTCGACATGTGGCAAACCTCGCCCATCAACCTGTACGACACCCGCATCAAGGGCAGCACCAATGACTATGCCGCTACGGCAGGTTCAGATGTGGTGGTCATTACCTCGGGTTTGCCTCGCAAACCCGGTATGAGCCGCGACGATTTGATCGCTACTAATGCAGGCATTGTGCGTTCGGTTACCGAGAACATCATGAAGCATTCACCCAACACGATCATCGTGGTGGTGTCGAACCCACTCGATGTTATGACTTACTGCGCATACCTCACCGCCGGTATCGATTCCAAGCGTGTTTTCGGAATGGCTGGCATACTCGATACAGCTCGCTATCGCGCATTCTTAGCCGATGCGTTGAATACTTCCCCAAAAGACATTCAAGCCGTTCTTATGGGCGGTCATGGCGACACCATGGTGCCATTGCCTCGCTATACCACAGTTGCCGGTATCCCGGTAACCGAACTCATTGCAGCAGATAAGCTCAACGCCATTGTAGAGCGCACTAAAACCGGTGGTGGCGAATTGGTGAACCTGATGGGCACCTCTGCATGGTACGCTCCCGGTGCCGCCGCCGCTCAGATGGTAGAGGCAATTGTCCGCGACCAAAAACGCATCTTCCCTTGCTGCGCATGGTTGCAAGGAGAATATGGCATGAAAGACATCTATCTCGGCGTGCCTGTTAAACTTGGCAAAAACGGTATCGAAGAAATCATCGAACTTCAATTGAACGCCGACGAAAAGGACTTGCTTGCCAAATCAGCCGGTGCTGTCAAGGAAGTGATGAATGTGTTGGATGGTATGCAAACAGCCGCCAAATAAATCCAGAAGTAGCATAGGCCTAACCACAAGCCGGCTCAGCTTACTTCAAGGGACATCAGCAATGGTGTCCCTTTTTATTTGTAACATTGAACCATGGCTAATAAGAAATCCGTCCGCATTCCCATCCGACTCTTGAAAATCGAGCAAAACGGTTGTCACCCTATCGTTTCTGCCAAGCTCAACAACAAAAGCATCCGAATGGTAATAGATACCGGTGCTTCTCAAACCGTATTCGATAAAACAAGAATAGAAAAGCTGTTAGGCAAGGAAGCGTTGGAGCATATCAAAATCCTATCGGCAGGATTAGGTACAAGTAAGATGAAAAGCATGTTGGTCAGAGTCAAAAAACTTAAACTAGGCGATATGGTGTTTGTAGATAACGACTTCGTAGTTCTCGACCTGTCGCATGTAAACAACTCTTATGCCATGATGGGAATGAAACCCATTGACGGCGTTATTGGTGGCGATATTTTGAAACGCGCCAAAGCGGTAATTGATTATGGGAAAAAGGAGATGGTTTTGAGGATGCCGTAGGCTGGTTTCGCTAGCTTCGATGCATTCGCTACGCTCACTTAGTCAGCCAGCGTTGATGATTTTCTTGCCTTTTAAATATAACTTTCAAGTAGCAAAGCTTGGACTTTAAACCTGTAATAGCTTTGGCTTGTTCTTAATCCTTGTAATTTCAAAAATCTCTAAGAATACAAACGATGGCTGAGCTTGTTTACCCTGAGCTGGTCGAAGGGTCGAAGCCAGCGAAAATGATTAAAGTGCCATTAAAAACACCCCTTGAACAAATACAAGTTTAAACTATTGATGTTTTGAATAATCGAAACTCAATCCGTTTCAATAATTTCTGAGATCAACAACGGTGGCTGAGCTTGTTTACCCTGAGCTTGTCGAAGGGTCGAAGGGTCGAAGCCACCGAAACCACTACTTCCTCACAAAAACCGAATACGGATCCACCGACAACTCCATCTTGAAGCTTGGCACCAAATTCAAGGTGTTCAAACTAATCATTGTCAGGTATCCGTTGCGACCACCGCAAGAGGATGTGTGATGTGGAATAGGTCCGCCAGAGGTGGATGTGTTTCGATTGGCAACATAAACTACACCCCCATCCTCATCAACAGCCAAACCATGAGGCTGGAAGCCAACGAACAAGTCCTTCACATGAGTCAGCGAACCCATATCTATTATGGATACACTGTTACCCGCCTCGCAACTCACAAAAAGCAAATTGTTGCTAGGCGACATCGTCATCTCCAAAGGAAATGCAGCAGTAGCAATGGTAGCCAATGGGGCATCGTTTACTGCATTGAAAACCCTAACCTCGTTACGACCCTGGCAGGTTACAAAATACTTGCTGCCATCCGGACTAAATGCCAACTCGTGTGGGTCGGCTGTAGGACCACCCGAAGTGATGATATTGATATCCGAGTAGTCAGGAATCATTGGATCCGACAAATCGAATTTATAAATCTTGTTTCCAACCTGTCCGGTTACATAGAGGAAATTTCCATTGGGAGAAACGGCACTTCCGTGCGGATTGAAAATATTACTGCCATCCTGATAGGTAGCCAAAAGCTGCATGTTGACCAAATCCACATAAGCCACCCTGCCAATAGTAGCAAAGTCAACCACCCAGGCCTTGGTACCGTCAGGCGAAATAGCAAAGGTATTCCATGAGCCTGAAGAGATCACTGCCTCACCAACGAATGCATCGTCCGAGGTACGAAACTTCTGCAATACATTTCCATTTATAAACGACACATACCAGTATTGACCATCAGGTGAAGTACGAATCATGTGCGGCGACTCTATGGCTGCTGAATTCCCCACATTCACACATCTCATGGCCACTTTGGTTTCTGCATCATGAATGGTAACCAAATCACAGCCCTGGTTGGCAACATAAAACTTGGAACGGCTAGGGTTATCAGCAAATTTCACGCGACCCTGGCAATCGGGTGCTCCTGCGTCAATCCAATTTTTGATGGTTTGAATCTCCTGCGCTGTCAATGGAGGCGCATTGAAAGGCATAGTGGGTTGCGAAACAGGACCCTGAAGCGTGTCGGTGTTGATGTAAAAAAACAATGTGCTTTGGTCGCTTCGAAAGGGAATGCACACCGCACCGTTTCTGTTGCCTTGAAACATGGCCTCCCAACTGGATAAATCCAATCCGCTGGCAGCTTCTTTGCTAATCGTATTGTGACAACCAGCCGTGGCACACTTCTTCACCAATATCTCAGCCACTTCAGGAGGATAACAGCCATCGTTGAAGGGCTCAGGTTCCGGCTCCACATCATACTTACACGCACTCCAAAATACAAGCAAAGAGAAAACACCCAGGATCAGGAAATATTTAGAAGTCTGCATTAAGCGCATTTTCAAATCAAGGATGAGATATAATCAAAGATTGAGATCTGCTGCCCTCGCCATCCTGAACCAAGCAGCGATATATACCATTGCTCAAGTCATGAACAGGAACAACCAATGTGTTGCGTTCAGTTGAGATATTCAACAACTCCCTGCCAGTGATATCGAAAATGCGAATGGTCCGCTTTCCATAAGCTTCAAATTGAAACACCACCTGATCCGATGCAGGGTTAGGATACATTTGAAATCGGGCGCCCTCCTGTATAGATTCGCCAAGCCCGGTGGTGGAATCGTATTTGTAAATGGTGATACCACCTGCGTAATTTCCTGTTAGAATCTCACGAATGCCATCGCCATCTATGTCGCGCGAAGCCACGGTAACTCGTTGCGGCTCCCATATACCATGGTACATCGAGTCAACGAGATTAAAACTTCCACCAAGGTTGTTGTCGATGTTGTTGTATTGATAAACATATCCATTTACGGCTCCAACCAATAATTGGGTTACACCACTGCTATCATACATGTATGGATAACTGTAGCCGTACAAACTGAAAGCATTGTTCACAAGCACTCCTCCGAAGTTGGATGAAACCAAATTGAAAGATGGTGAACTAACCGTGCCTGCATTCTCGTAGTAGTTCAAATTGCCTGCTCTCTCACCAACGACCAAGTCCAGTTTTCCATCCTTGTTCACATCATATAGCTGTGGCATGGAATTTGAACCCACATCTATCGGCGTACCGTTGGATGTGGACATAGATGGTTGCGTCAATGTGTAGGTGGAGCCGCTTCGAGTGAAAAGCAAAAGATTTCCGTCGGAGTTGCCAACAACCAAATCATCATCTCCATCATTGTCGAGGTCGCCAAAAGCGGGCGAGACTCCAGTAATGCCGATTTGCGAAATGTTCCCAAGGTTCTGCGTTACTAATTCGAATGAAGGCGCCGTGGCGGTTCCATTGTTGCGGTAGTACGACAATCCACTTTGGAAAGGTGGCGTGGTAGTGAAATAGCCATAATTCCCAACAACGATATCCATCAAACCATCCTTATCTATATCCTGGAAAACCACATTGGCTCCGGATCCAACCTCTATCATTTCATCAACGAGAAATCGGTTTTTGATAAAGCTGAACACATTGGAATTATTGTCGGTGGTATTGGTGTAATACAACACATTGTTATAGTTTTCGGATGGACCACTGATACAAGGAGCTACAATGAAATCTTTCTGATTGTCATTGTTTACATCCATATAGTAGGGAGCGGGAAAGGTGATCAAATCCACGGGATCATCGTATGATGGGAAGGAATCATCCTGGGCTGTCATCAAAGCTCCGGATGTGGAGCCTCCATTCACCACCAAGAGCATGTTGTTTCCAAGTATATCTCCGTTCATCAAGTCCTTGTCGCCGTCGCCATCAATATCCAGGGCAATCATGCAAGAGCCTGCATGTTGCACCCTTGCGGTGATGTCGGGGTCGAGCTGGGCATCTACACCGGGAGCAGCCATCCTACAACCCACATTCAGCAATGCCGCGTTGGCAAATCCACTCAATCCGAAATTACCAAAGCAACTTGGTTCAAGCTGGTAAACCAAGGTGTCGCAAACGCCGAATTGCTCTACCGCTCTGTTGCGATGGAATTCAACAAAGCTACCCGATACGGGAAATGTTAGTACATCCAAATCGCCGTCGTTGTCCACATCGGCCAAGGCAGGCAGATTGACCGAAGCTACATACAGGTTTGCGGTGATGGATCCGTATTTACTGTTCACCAAAAGATACTCCAAGGTGAACTGCAAACCGGTTTGAGGCGTATAATCGTTTCGGTAAACGGTCATGCCGCCCGAATATGAATAGGTGAAGATGTCTTCCCTACCATCACAATTGAAATCCTTCAGCAATACCCAATCGTGTAATCCGGCGGGAAACTTCTTGCGATACTCTGGAGCATAAGTATAGTCCACTTGTCCAGGTGTTCCATTGTTGATGTAAGTGGTAATACGATAACCCTCGCGATCGAACACAAACAAATCCTTGATACCATCCCCGTTCATATCGATTTCGGAGAATATCGGAGCATTGAAACCACCAACCCAAGGGTTGGCGATAACAGTTCCATTATGAGTAACAGGAATGTTCACAGCAGGAACATACTCGCCGTTTTGAGCCATCGCAAATAATGAAAACAGCGAAAAGCAAAGTATAAGAGTAAAGCGAATTAGACGCATCGAAATCCTTTTTTCAAATTTAGTGTAATTTTAGGTGGTTGCATTCGACAAAAAGCCGCCATTGTCATTCCCTTGCAATCAAACATTCACGCCTATGCCATCATTCGATATTGTAAGCAAAACAGATGTCCAGAAACTGGATAACGCCATCAATGTGGCCCAAAAAGAAATTGTGAACCGGTACGACTTTCACGGCTCCAAAACGGAGATGGAGCTTGATAAAAAAGCGATGGTTATCAAGTTATTGACAGAGAATGAGATGCGAATGGATGCGATTCGTGATATCTTGATTTCCAGGGCAATGAAACAGGGATTGGAACCCGGATGTTTGGATTTTGGAAAAGACCAGGAGGCTTCGGGTATGATGCTCCGAAAAGAGGTTAAAATCATCAATGGAATTGATAAGGAAACCGCCAAGAAGATTGTTAAAATCATCAAAGACAGTGGCTTGAAGGTCCAGGCATCTATCATGGATCAGCAAGTGCGCGTAACTGGAAAGAAGAAAGACGATCTTCAGGCCACCATTTCGGTGGTTCGACAAGGGGGCATCGAACAACCTTTGCAATTCGAAAATTTTCGAGAGTAGTGTATTTATAGTTCTGTTTTTCAGCTTATTAAAATAACTGGTAATAAAATACCAGAAATTCATTTTTTACTCACCCAAATGCGACTACCTTGCTTACTCAATAAAGCGAGGATGGTTATTCGTTTTTTATGATTTAAATCATACCAAACGACCCGCCCAAGCGTTAACCTTGTTTGAGTTTGGAAATTTTGAAAGAAAGCTCCGGACTTTTCATCTGTAAATACCCAAATAATGAAACCCTCAAGAAGCCAAAAAAAGGCGAAGGAACCGGTTCAAAAGCCATTGATCAAAGTTCAACTCGACGAACGCACCACCATAACTATCCGTAAAATGGAAATGCTCAAGTTTTGGAAAGAGCGTTATCCTGAAGCGAAAGTGATTTGATAGGATCCGATATAAATCCTGTTTGAATAACGCTGCTTTGTCGAAATTCAATTTTGCTTTTGTAACAATTGTGCGCTGACAATTTTCAGTCCCTCCACAAATGTGCGTGGAGTGTAGCCCAACTCTATCCTAGCCTTATCCAGAATAAATCCTGTTCTCGGCGGACGCTTTGCAGGCTGGTTCAAAGATGCCGATGAAATCGGTTTGATGTGTGATTTATCCAATCCGAAAAAATCGGCCACTTTAGCTGCAAGGTTGATAATGCTATCCAAATCCTCTTCGGGACCACAGATGTGAAAAATACCAGTGGCTCGTTTTTGCATAGCCAGGATACAGGCATCGGCCAAGTCCTCAGCCAATGTAGGGCTGCGGAACTGATCCGTGATGACATTAATGTCCTTGTTTTGCTCTAAGGATGACTTGGTCCACAGCACCAGATTCGATCGCTGCACATCATCCACCACACCATAGATGATGATGGTTCGCAATATCGCCCAGTCCAATCCTGACTGCATGACCACTTTTTCGCTCTCAAGTTTCGAGCTGGCATAATAACTGAGCGGGTTGGGTTTATCCTCCTCCCGGTAAGGACCAGATTCACCATCGAAAACAAAATCGGTGGAAATATGAATAAAATGCGTTGAAGTACCCCGACTTGCTTCAGTGAGATGTCTAACGGCATCCACATTGAGGGCATCACATCCGGGCTTATCGTTTTCACATGCGTCCACATTGGTCATGGCTGCCGTATTGATGATACAATTGGGTCGAAATTTTTGAATAACTGAAAAGACCTCATCCCTGTTGGTGATATCAAGAGGCTGATAGGCATATCCATCCTTTTTGGAAATACGATTAACTCCTTTGGAGGTCGCTAAAACTTCAATACCATCCTTGCCAGCCAATGCATAAACCAACTTCTGACCGAGCAATCCGTTCGAGCCTGTAATAAGAATTTTCATGGGCATAAAGATATGAAGGGGATTATTATAATGAGTTATGGTTTTAATGAGTGCAAGTTTATATTTTAATGAACAATTAACTATGGCAAGAACAAGAACTAAAAAAATGGCTGATTCACACAGATTTATTTTAGTTACACCTTAATTCAAAAAAGCCTAAATATTAAATAGATCTATATAGTTTGTACTTTCCGTTCAGCGTTTAGCATTTATAGTGTATGATTTTTCTGAAACCAATTGTCGACCAATAGCACAATCTAAACACCTCTTTGTGGAGCAATAATTGGCATGCAAATGCAAAAACGCCTGCGAATCGAATGCGTTACTGGCGTGCATACCTACATGCGACCAACTGTCAAGCACTTTGTTTTTTTCATATGCTATGGATTGCAATAGCACGATAGCCCGATCAACCAAGTGCAGGTCGTTGTTTTTGCGTCCATAATAAAATAATGCAGGAGCCACCGTGTTAATGATGATGTTATCGGCTGAATCGGAGCCTATGGATTTTACTCCGAATGGTGCAATTTTGTTAAACACATAGTGGATATCCCAATAAGTTGAAGCCCGTACCTTGAGCCGGTCAATCAAGCGAATCGGATCCTTTTCGTCCAATACTTCAGAAAAAGAAAAACCATTTTGTGCAATCAGCATCGCGAATTGAGACAAACGGATGGTTGGAAATCCGGAAGGACGCATGCGTAGAAATTTCCAAAGATGTTTTTCGATAGGTAACAATCCGTGCTTCTTAGCCAAAAAAGCATATTCCTTTCTAAGTATGGTTGGGTATTCTTCGACCATTTCTTCTTCAAGAAAGCCGGCCTGCCCAAAGACCAACGCCTCCACAACTTCCAATCGATCACGATATCGAAGCAATAGTTTGCGTGGAAGAACCCGTGCCAACATTTCAAACGGCAACGCATTCACCTTGAATCCAAAATTGCGGGCGAGCAATTGAAAGAATGCGTCCTCCCAATCGTTTCGATTGGCGCAAAGCGCCAAGTCAACCAGCCTTGATTTATGTTCCAACCGTTCCACCAACATTCTGTCGAGCCAAGATTTCATAACAACGGATTCCAATTGTCCAAGTGATTCTCCGCACGGAATTTCCGCTGTTGAGTTGCGCAAATCGGTTATCCGTTCGAAAATGCTTCGATCCATTTGATTCGAAAGCGAAACAGTTGGCACAACGAGAAGGTTGTCTTGGATGATTTCGGTATCGGACTCATACACCACATGTAAAATGACATTGTCATAGGACCTGTCGGATTGATGACCATGTCGGTACCAATCGGACGATTTTACATGGATTTCCACATTGCCCGCCCAAAGTGTTTCTCCAATTCGAATACGGGCATTAAAAAAATCAGGTCCGGCATGACTTTGCTGTTCGCCTGGTTTGATAACGGTAACAGGCAAGCCAGTGGTTGTAAAAAGTTCCTTGTTATACAGACGGTACTTCCACAAATGGGATATCAAATGTTCGTTCATGATAAAAGCGATTAAAAAAGAAAAGCGGATGAACGCAACGAAAATAGAAAGGTCGCAACCAACTTTGTCAACGAATCCTCAATAAGGATTAGCGCTGGCTAAGTAAAAACAACAGAGTCAACAAACTTAAAGAAGAGCAGACATCTCCTCTTGTACCTTACGAGCTTCTTCGGCTGCCCGATCGGCAAAATCTAATCCATTGGATGCGTAAATAATGCCTCGCGAAGAATTCACCAGCAGTCCACAATCCTGGTTAAGGCCATACTTGCAAACCTCTTGTAGGCTTCCACCTTGAGCACCAACGCCGGGAACCAATAAAAAATGATTAGGCACCACCTTGCGCACATCGGCAAACAACTCACCGCGCGTAGCACCCACCACATACATCATGTTACTTGCGTTGCCCCATTGCTGGGATACGCGGAGTACTTTCTCAAACACACGCTCAGATCCTACTGAATCCATTTGAAAATTTAATGCCCCTTTGTTGGATGTGAGAGCCAACAACACCACCCATTTGTTTTCAAACTCGAGAAACGGGGTTACTGAATCCTCTCCCATGTAAGGCGCCACTGTAACCGAATCGAAATCGTACTGTGAGAAAAAAGTTTGCGCATACATGGCCGAAGTATTGCCAATGTCGCCACGCTTGGCATCGGCAATGGTGAACACATCGCCAGGAATGTATTCCAATGTTTTTCGTAAACTCTCCCAGCCCTTTGGCCCCATGCACTCGTAAAAAGCGATATTGGGCTTATAGGCAACTGCATAGTCCTTCGTAGCTTCGATGATAGACTTGTTGAATTCAAATACGGGATCCTCCGTATCCAACAGATGCTTGGGGATCTTATTTATATCCGTATCCAATCCGACGCAGAGGAAAGACTTCTTGCGGCGGATTTGCGATATGAGTTGTTTACGGTTCATATATACATCCCTTCAAGAGAATAAATAATGTCGATACCAAATCTAGGTCAACTAAAATGCCAGGTGTAATAGAAACCTATTTCAATGACCGAAAGACCAACTCTCTATAGGTTTTAGTAATTGTGATTTTCTGTACACATTTAACTTTTTAACTGATCGGGCTCCACCATAAATATTACCTATATAGAAACTCATTGACATTGCCGACATGAGAACACCCATTCCATATTGTCTATTTTTTATAAGATCATAACTTGCAAAAAGCACAAGTCCATTAAAACAAAAGGCCGTCAATGCTGATTGAGATTGGCCGGCATACAAATATCCCATGCCAGGAATTATACCAAAAAGAGCCGCCTTGGTAGGGCTTTTATACTTAGTTGTAGCACACTTATTTACCGAAGTGATTATTTCAAAATTGCTATCCGGAGATTTCTTTAAATAATCCCAAGCGGTGCTCCACTCCTCTAGTACAGACATGTTATAAACAAGCTTTTTATAAATACTTGATGGGCTTGATGACCCTATAGAATCTAAAATAGACTTGTAGACTGTAGCTGCCAAAGCACTATGATTCGAATTAGTGTAAGCATCAGCCAGGATTTCAGCAAGATGTGAATTCCATGTGTATTTTAAATATGCAGAGCAAAGCTGTATGACCTTATCCTTTTCACCTTTAGATAAATAGCAATATGCTTCTAACAAGGTCAATTGTAATTGCCTGTTATTAACTATATCCGTATTTTTAAATCGCTCTCTATGAATTTCCAAAATTGCCTCATCATATAATTGTACTTGTAATAAATGACAAATAAACGGGAGTCCACTGCAAACGGAGTCAATCCAAGAATAAAAAAAAACTTTTCTGAGTTGAACAGATGTATCCAAAACAGGATCAAGTAATCTCGGCACATCATTTAAAACCGCAATCCTATATTCACCATCATCATTTCCACACCGAATGAGTCTATCAGCTGTTTTAAAAAATCCCGCCAGCTGTGGCTTTTGCTGAAAACTGGCTATCGCAAAATTAGAACAAGTAGGATGCATCCTACAATTCGTGCCAAGTGTAGGGCTGAGGAATTTTTGATAAACCTGAATATCTTGCTTGAAAGAGTTGGCTATTGGTTTTTGGTTAATATCCTGACCAGGGCAAACATGAACCAACAGGCTATTAATTAAAAAAACAAAGAAAAATAATCCAAAATGAGACATGTTCAACGTACACCAAAGTCATATACTTTGATGTTGTTATATCCCGATCCAGCATACGGGTTCGTGCCTTGGTTACTCAAATAATAAAAACAATACTCACCGGGTTCCAAACCGTTGGGAAAAATCAACTTATAAGTGTTCTCCGCAACTTGAACATATTTGAAGTTTATCAAGTATTCATCTGCTATGGACACATCTGCGGTAAGCGTATTTCCCTTAACGCTTCCCGATACATAAGACCTACTTTTACCTTTAATCTTGAATTTGATAAGTTTGAACTCATTAGGGCTAACAGCAGTTTGATTTCCTATCAATTGACCAAAGTAGTCATCATCTTGATTGGACTTAGCCTTATTTAAATCCTTTTTGCCATCTGAAAAGCAAAAATAAATGGTAGGATTTCTGCCAAGATGATAATTAGCTTCATATCCTTCAATGTACGAAAAATTCTTTTTTGAAGCCAGTCCATAAGACATTAGACAGTTTATAAGACAATTACCATCACTTTTGGTTGAGGTGACCAATGTAGGGTCGAGTGGAACATATTTCTTTTTTTCATTTTCGAAATAAATTCCTGATCTCGGAAACGCAAATCCATCCGAAATGCCACTTGATTTCACCAAATTGTTGGATGCCTTATCCTTAGCTGTTTGTTTTTCCATCATTACATTAACCACAGCTTCAGAAACGCCAAGTTGGCTCAATTGTACAAGGGCATCAGTTGAAATATCAAAATTCACATCAGAAGATTCAATTTTCGAGATAATAATTTTGTCTCCAACCTTTGAATTGTGCAATTTGATGACTTCGGCATTTGTCAAAACATTGGAAGTTTGTCCAAAAGAAGAGATTGTGTAAAATGATAAAATCAATACAAGAACTATCCTAGGCATTTTTTTAAAAATTGAAGTTTGAAGCCAAATTAATAAATCCCAATTAATGTAGAGAGTTTTGATTGAATTCAAGAGTAAAAGAAAATGAAAAGTAAAATAAATTCTAGAGCCGGTTGGATTTGCTACAAAATTGACTTTAATGGTATTTGAATCGTATTCCAATTCAACTTCAACATTAATTCTTGGAAACAAGGATGTTCATATATTTGATTTTCAATTTAATACAAGCTAGCCATGCGAAAAAAGTATAGCTTACTTCACTAAAACATCTGCTAAATGCATCACCTTTAAATCGATATTATTCTTTTTAATGAACCCCTCTAGATGCATCAAACAGCCCATGTCGGAGGAGATGACGATGTTGGCGCCGGCTTCGAGGATAGAATCCACTTTTTTCTCGGCGAGCTTCACAGCAATGTCCTCGAACTTATTGGCAAAGGTGCCTCCCCAACCACAACACATGTCGGCATCGGCAATGTCAACCACATTTAACCCACGCACCTTCGAAAGGAGCGTTCGAGGTGGTGTTTGAACCCCCAACTCACGCAACGCAGAACAGTTATCGAGGTAAGCAGCAGTGCCCTCTAACGATGCTCCCACATCGGAAACATTCATGATATTGACCAGGAAATCCGACAACTCATAGAAATACTTCTGCACCTGTTTGTATTCGTTGTGAAGCGCTGAGTTGTGGAACATCTCCGGATAATAGTTGCGTACCATGCTTACGCAGGATGCACCAGGGGACACCACATAGCGGCTGTTTTGAAATTCATGAACCAACTTGGTGGCCACCTCCTTGCATTGGTCGCGGTAACCGGCATGGAACGCAGGCATCCCGCAACAGGTCTGCTCGGCATTATAATTCACCCCACAACCTACATGCTCCAATACCTTAACCATGTTCATGGCGGTCTTGGGGAAATACTGGTCGATGTAGCAGGGGATGAAGATGTCGACAATCATTACCTATTGGGACTTAGATGAGAAATCTAGTATTTTGATTTTCAATCATTTAAATTCTAGCAAATAACTCATTATTAATAACGCAAGATAGGAAAAGGCTTTCTAGCAGAAACCCCAATAATACGGCACAGAACAATACTTACATAAAAAAAGGAGGGCTTCGTTTACCGAAGCCCTCCTTTTGTAGCACATTAGATTGTCAAGTGGCATTAAAAAATCCACAAAACATCATATACAACATCCGGCTGATTGTTTCCATATGCAACACCTACATCCCTCCAGGCCTTGATTCGTTGTTTTTCCAAATCAACACTGTCGTTGTATTTCTTCAACTCAAATTTCCAAAGCTCTTTAGTACGATCCTTAATTTCATTAACCAAAGCTTGGGCACTTCCATAACACTTAGCGTCTGGTGTGATTTGAGCCAAATACACAGAAGCTTCGTCCGCAGCAGCCTTGTCTAATCCAGCAGACCATACAGCCTTGGCTTGAGCCAAATTTTTATCGCAGAGGTGGTTTTGATAATCAAGGTAAATCTGGTTGGCAGCAACTTGAACTTTGTTGAAACACTCTGGTATGTCCATTGGTATTTCATTCAAGGCACTTAAAGCAGATTCATAATTCCTTTGTGATGCCTGCGTTTTAGCCTTTTGAATAATCATATCACAATTAGCCATGTAGTAATCGAGAATTTTCTTTTTGCCAGAATCGATAAATCCAACTACCTCCTTATTCTTTGGACTTACCTGTTTGATTCCATCCAACAAAGATTTTTCCTCGGTCTGCCCAACTCCTTTTACGGTAACAACACTAGAGCTGAACACCTTTTTTTCCACTACATCTGCAATGAAAAAATTGATTTGTAACTCCTGAAGGATTTGTGCTGGAGCAGTTGCAGTAACCGTCTTTGATAAAGTATTTATCCCTGCTGTAAGGACGAACCTGTTGTTTTTGGTGCCCCCCAAACCGTTTTGGGTCACAAGCTGCATAAGCTTGTTGTTCATTAGAGAACGAACTTCCGCAGGAACAAAACGGACATCTTCTGTAAGTACAACAGAGATGGCGATTCTGTTTGCATCCGCACCTGTGCTTTGGGCAAAAGATACTGCAGTAGTAAATAATACCAAAAGAGTGAAAATCAGTTTTTTCATATTTGTTTATTTATTTTTCTCCGATTATTACAGTTGCCTTACCTAGTCCCTGCATTGTAACTTTTGAAACGATATTGTAAGGAGGTGCATTTAAGAATTTCCTGAGTTGGGTAGCGAATTGCTTCGTATCCATGGCTTTACCCTCTGGAGTAAACAAGGGAATGCGAACCTGCTCCATAAGCATCATATTTTCGGTAGCATCACTTTGGTTATATCTTCCGTTGACGGTATTTTGGGCAAACCAGTCATCAATTATTTCAGTCAACTCCTTAGAGTCAAACTCCGTTTCCAAATTGGTTTCGGAATTATCCCAAACCTTGATACGAACAGAAACCTCGCGCCCATTTTCAAACATATCATCAAAATGCTTTTGAAGCTGTGCGTTGAAATTGTCAATGTGTGCCAAAACGGCCTCTTCCAGAAGAACAGATACCTCTGCAGAGAATGAGGGACTACCCGTACCAGTGCTTGTTGCAATAGACTTATTAGTATAGGAATCCAAACCTTCTAGTGTGAAAGTAACTGATTTTTGGGGACCGGTCCTGTTTACTACATATCCCATTTTGATAATGATATCGCACCTGGTTTTCATCTTCAGCTTATCAAGTGTGGAAGATGCCATTGATGCCTGAGAAGTAGAGCTTGTAGTAGCCTCATCTTCGGCTGCGTCAGTTTTCAAACTTTTCAATTCCTGATCCATGGATTTCAGTGGAAACCCACGATCAATCATCATGCCGTTTATCTTGGTGATTACATTTCCGATCTCGGCGTTAGTTGCGAATGCTGATTCGTAATCAAAGATGCGATCAGTTTTACCCTGGTTATCGACTTGCTTAACAAATCCTGCGGTATTCATCCATGGATCGGCTGGAATAACCATCAGAGTAGGTTTTTTTGCTTTAGGACCAGTTGATGCTTGAGAAAATACAGCAATTGGGAAGAATGCGGAAAGAACTAGAATAAATGACAATACCTTTTTCATATCAGAACCCCCCTCCTAAAGACTTAACGATACCGGCAGCTTCTAATTCCTTACGAAGTGCTGCATGTGATACTGAAACCATGATGGCAACCTTATATTGCTTTCCAACTTTTACACGGTCCTGAACTCCTTCTCCACTCAAGGAAATAAACTGCAGATATTTACCTCCCTCTGTGAAAAAGGAGTCAAAATATTCAGAGTGTTTTTGTTGAGCGTTAGGTTCTGTTACCAAAGGGTTTTTCATGCAACCTGGCTTACCTGCATAGATACCCTTGAAAACCACAGCATGCACAGCGTTGCGCTTGGCCTGAATGATGGCCTCATCGGGCTTTTTACCGTAACCCCATACCTTCAAAAGCTGGGTGCCATCCATTCCAGTACCCATACATTCAACCTCATAATTAGTGGCTGTCCAACCAGCTAATTCCTTTTTCTTTTTGCTTTGGCCAACCACCACGAAAGGTAGGACAGCCACAAATAAAAGCATGATTAACTTTTTCATATTGTTTAATTTTTATAGTGTGAATATTATTGATGTGTTCAAACCATATCGGTTAAGTCGAGAGTCTGTATCCTTAAACTGCTCGATCAACATACGATCATACCTGAACCCGAACAAGAATTTGGTAAACTCAGAAACCTTTACAAAGGCTCCCACACCTGGTGAAATCATCACATTGAAATTGGTGGGAGGAATTGGAGAATCGAAATCAGGGGAATCTATACTTTTCTTACTCACAGCAAAGGAGGCTCCGATTAAAAACTCTCCATAAGGTCTGATTTTTCCAGTACCCTCGTCGAACAATGTAAAATGGGGGCCGCCGGAGACATTGATATATTGCACATTCAAGTCTGTAGTAGTAAGTTCACCTGATTTCGAATCTTCGATGAATTCATAACTGAAAGACTGAAAACTGTAATTCAATCCTGCTCTTATTGAAGTGAATGGTGATAACTCGGAGAGGGTGTTAACTCCAAAATCCAAACCCGGACTTTTAGGCTTCAGATTCAAATCCTTTACTATGGTCCGATCAGTAAGAGACTGTCCAAATATTGAGACAGAGGGGCCGATCATGGTTTGTGCAACTGACTGGTGTAGAGCAGCCATTGAAAACAAGATCGCAAAGAATAGTTTCCTTTTCATGTTTATGATTTTAATTCGATTTTCAAACTGAACATAATCCGTGCCAAAAATTGCTGGGTTTACAATCTCCCAACTATTATTAGAAGGAGAACACGGCCATAACGCCTGCTTTGATTCCCGCGAACTTCTCGTTAAAGTCTTCATTGTCCTTAAGATCCACCTTTTCAGCCTCTTCGCCACTGCTACTGTTGGATGAATCTTTCGAATCAACTTCAATCTCGTAGGTGGTAAACTCCGTCATACGGTAGCGAGCAAACACCCCGATTGATAAATTAGGGCCGAAATTACGGCCTATGTTCGCACCGGCGTTAATACCTGCTCCATTGACCTTGATTTTATAAGACAATTCATCTGTCAAGTTCTTATCATCTACATAGTCATCCTTTTCTATAGATCTTTCCAAAGTCGACATGGAATAACCCACATTCACGCCGAAATAAGACCTTTTGCTAATCATAAACCGCTTTTCCAAACCAGCATCAATATTAATCTCAGTCCACTTATCCTCTTTTATTGTTGAATAATTATTGGCTAAGAATTTGGAAACATCATCAATGTCAGCAGATTTTGCCTTAAAAGCGTTATAGGTACCTGCCCCGTATATGTAAAGTTCCGTTGGCAGGAAGTCGAGAATGGTAGAAACATTGTATTGCAGATGAGCTCCCAGTGTTGTACCTGCTAAAACCCCTATTCCAATTCCCAAATCGTTTTTCTGCTTGGCTACCATTCCTTCATCCAAACGACGACCGCTGGTTTGATAGAAAACAGAAGTTGGAACCTCTTTACCAAATTCGGTGATATTTTGCCTGTTGTCGATGACTTTTTTGGCGCGAATTACTCCTCTACGAACAGAAGCAACTTCACCAGCTTCATTCTGTACAGATTCATAAACGAAATATCGATCAGAACGCTTCAAACCCTCTTTTTTACCAATTTCCAATTGGATGGGCTTTACTTTAGCAATTTGCGCCCTTACCTGAAAGTCTTCCACAGACCTCTCGAAGTCACCAACTGCATTATTAAGGAAATCAAATGAAAGCTCCTTCAAAAGCTCCGCAGAAGACTTTTGTGGAGTAACCCCGAGAAGTTTCAATGCATCTGCATCTGGGTTGTATTGATTTCCATCCCCGGAGATGTTACTTACTGCAACCAAGGTAACAGGAAGTTTTGCCGATTTAAAATTGCTAAGACGCTTAGAACGCTCAGCAGCATCCGGGTGGGTTTCTGCGTTTGAGAAGTAGTCCTGCCAGAAAACAGCTGTCAATGAATCATTGAAATCGATTTTGTAAAGATATGCCCTGCCCGATCCCATGAATCCGTTCATGTCCCTTTTGACAGGCTTGAATTCCGTCTTGGTCTGCTCGGCATAGGCTTTAGCAGTTGCATCCGCTGCATCATAATACTCAGTCATGGTTTGAATATCGTTCACACCAAGAACCATTATATACATCTTGGATAGCAATGCAATTCCTGCATCCTTCAAATCATCCATTCCACGCTTGGAGGCGCTTGCAGCAGTGGCATCAGATTTATCGGCATTGTACAGACCTCTACTTGCGATTTTGTCCATGCTGTAGGTGCCATCAGAGGATACCTGAAAGACATCCTGAATTACCTGATTTGGGACACCACTAGAAACAAGATCTGACAAGATAACCAAACCAATAGAGTCATTTACTGACCCTCCGGAACCGCTTTTTTTCTTTTTGCCGAACATACTTCCAAGTCCTGCCAATGCACCAAGACTCTCAGTACCTTCAGATGAGATAGTTGCAGAAGTGTTAAAATCTGGAGACTTCAAATTGTTGTTATCAAATTTATCCAAAGTCAAGGACGCGTCTTTTATAGCGCTCATTAGGGTAGTGTATTTGGATGACTTACCCAAATTACTAACCAATACGGTCAAAGATGGCCTATTATAGTCGCTCTTGACCTGCTTCGCCTTAGCACCGGATTCCTGCACATCTTGTGCATTTACATTAAACGAATCTGCCGCTAGAAGTGCGGTGATTACCAAAATACTAGATATTTTTCTGATCATTGTTCTGAAATTTAGTGGTTTATGTTATGTAATTAGGTCTGATTCAGGGAGCCAATCGAATTGATGTACGCATCAATTGGATATTTCAAACTAGAGAGACTTTTGTGGATAATGACTTTTCGCCGTGCGAGAGACTAATACCATGAAGATTGAAAACACAAATTGTTGATTTACAAACAAAATTTGTAGATGGTGTCAAATATACAATGAATATTCAAAAGAAAAAACCATTTTTTGTAAAACAAACCAATTGCCCCAACAGAGTATTAATTACTTATTGGTTTCATTTATAGAATGACAAATATGTAAAATAAAACCATGTTGATTATCCAATCCTAAGCAGGACACAATTTGTTACACATTTGATATGAAGGCCGCAATAGATTGATATATGTTGTTTAATTGAGAATTCGAATCAAACAACTTGAAATGTCTATTTAAAGCGACTTTTTACCGAAAATAAAAACCATAGCCCTACAACAAAATAAACCGTCAACGCCAACACCGAATTTCGCATACTGCCGGTAATTTCCTCAATCATTCCATAAGAAAATGTACCCAGCACCATACCGAGCTTATCACACACATCGTAAAAACTGAAATAAGACGCATGGTCGTGCGTTTCGGGAAGCATTTTGGAATAGGTGGAACGACTCAGCGATTGGATTCCGCCCATCACCATTCCTACCGTGAAAGCCAATGCATAAAATGACTCCACATCCGTGAGGCGATATGCAGCACCGCAAATACCAACCCACACCACAATGGCTACCATCAACGAACGGATGTTGCCGATGCGCGACGACATCCACGAAAACAAAAATGCACCGCCGATGGCCACGAATTGGATGATGAGCACCGTTAGAATCAACTCCGATGTACCCATGTTGATTTCCTTTTCTCCGAAAACAGAGGCCACATACATGACCGTTTGAACACCCATGTTGTAAAAGAAAAACGAGAGCAAAAAACGCTTTATGTGACCCAGATGTTTCAACTCGTTCCAGACCTTGCGCAATTCCTGATACCCTTTGGTGAGATAATGTCCACTGCGTGGCTCGTGGTAGATGTTCGCAGGCAGGTAATGGAGCGAATATGCCGAAAAGCCGATCCACCACAACCCCACCATCAGGAATGATATGCGCGCCGGCAAAGTGGTACCCTCCTCCAACCCAAAGGTCGTTGGCATCTGTATAATGGCAAGATTCACGATGAGCAACAACGAACTGCCGATGTACCCAAGCGCAAATCCGCGTGCACTCACCTTATCCTGCTCATGAGGCTCGGCTATCTCCGGAAGGAATGCATTATAAAATACGATACTACCTGCAAAGCCGATGGCAGCAAGGATGAACATCGTCACACCAACCCACAACCGACCAGGCTCGAAAAAAAACAACCCCATGCATGCAATAGCTCCCATCCATGCGAAGAACCGCATGAACCCTTTCTTGCTACCACTGGCATCGGCTATGCCCGACAACAAGGGTGATATCAAGGCGATGACCAAGAAGGCAAATGACAAACAATAGGAGTAGAGTGCGGAGTTCTTGAAATCCATTCCGAGGAATCGAACCATGTCGCTTCCATCCTCACCAGTGGTGACACTGAGAAAATATATCGGGAAGATGGCCGTGGCGATGGTCAACGAATACACCGAGTTCGCCCAGTCGTACATGGTCCATGCGCGGATGACTTTCTTGTCGCCCTTACGGAATGGAGCCGATGATTCTTGTTGGGTCAAATCAGTTCACCGAGGCCTTTGCAATCATGCAAAACTTAAAGCGACATCTTGATTAGATTCAAAGCGGAGCCCGCCTTGAACCAGCCAATCTGCCCTTCGTTATAGGTGTGATTCACTTTGATACTGTCGGAAGTACCATCGCTATGGTTGAACACCATGGTGAGTGGAACGCCAGGAGCAAAAGTGGTCAAGCCGAGTATATCGATGCTATCGTCTTCACGAATCTTGTCGTAATCCGACTTATCAGCGAAGGTGAGTGCCAACATCCCCTGCTTCTTCAAATTCGTTTCGTGGATACGAGCGAACGACTTCACCAGCACGGCGCGCACTCCAAGGAAGCGTGGCTCCATGGCTGCATGCTCGCGTGATGATCCTTCACCATAGTTCTCGTCGCCCACTACTACACTGCCAATACCGGCGGCCTTGTAAGCGCGCTGCACAGCAGGCACGGCTCCATATTCACCTGTGAGTTGATTCTTCACATTGTCGGTTTTGTCATTGAAAGAGTTCACCGCACCGATAAGCATGTTGTTGGAGATGTTGTCGAGGTGACCACGGAACTTCAACCATGGACCTGCCATGGAGATGTGGTCGGTGGTACACTTGCCCTTTACGCGGATGAGCAACTTGAGTCCTTTCAAATCGGAGCCTTCCCATGCGGGGAACGAATCGAGCAATTGCAAACGGTTCGAGTTGGCGTCCACCACAACGGATACCTTGCTACCATCTTCGGCAGGTGCTTGGAAACCTGCATCTTCCACATCGAATCCTTTCATCGGTAGCTCGATACCTTGAGGCTCGTTCAATTTGATTTTTTCTCCCTTGTCGTTGGTGAGGTAATCAGTGGCAGGATTAAATGTAAGGTCACCAGCAATTGCAAGAGCCGTTACAATTTCTGGCGATGCCACGAATGCGTGTGTATTCGGGTTGCCATCATTACGCTTGGCGAAGTTTCGGTTGAAGGAGGTGATGATGGAGTTGCGCTCGCCCTTCTCGGCACCATGACGCGACCATTGTCCGATGCATGGACCGCAAGCATTGGCTAATACTACTCCACCCATCTGATCGAAGATACTGAGATATCCATCGCGCTCCACGGTGTAACGCACCTGCTCGGAACCTGGAGTGATGGTGAACTCCGACTTCGCCTTGATGCCGTTATCGGCGGCCTGCTTGGCAACCGATGCGGCGCGGGTGATATCTTCGTAAGAGGAGTTGGTGCAGGAGCCAATCAAGCCCACATCCAATTTAGCAGGCCAATTGTTTTCCTTCACTGCAGCAGCGAATTTTGAAAGCGGCCAAGCCAAATCCGGAGTGAACGGACCATTGATGTGTGGCTCGAGTTCACTCAAGTTGATTTCAATGACTTGGTCGAAATATTTTTCGGGTTGCGCGTATACATCCGCATCTCCGCGCAGGTGCTCCGCTACTTGATCGGCCATATCCGCTACATCGGCACGCGAGGTAGAACGCAAGTAGTCGCCCATCTTCTGGTCGTATCCGAAGATGGAAGTGGTGGCTCCGATTTCAGCGCCCATGTTGCAGATGGTTCCCTTGCCGGTGCAAGAGAGCGAATCCGCTCCTTCGCCGAAGTATTCCACGATGCAGCCGGTGCCACCTTTTACGGTGAGGATGCCTGCGACCTTCAGGATGACATCCTTGGCGGAGGTCCATCCGTTGAGTTTGCCGGTAAGCTTAACGCCGATAAGTTTGGGGAATTTGAGTTCCCACGGAAGGCCTGCCATCACATCGCAAGCGTCGGCACCGCCAACACCGATGGCCACCATGCCCAATCCGCCGGCATTCACCGTGTGCGAATCGGTACCGATCATCATGCCGCCGGGGAAGGCGTATTGTTCGAGTATCACTTGGTGGATGATGCCTGCGCCGGGCTTCCAGAAGCCGATACCGTATTTGTTGGAAACGGAAGCGAGGAAATCATATACTTCCTTGTTGGTGTCTTTCGCTGTGGCGAGATCCGCATCGGCGCCGATTTTGGCTTGGATGAGGTGGTCGCAATGCACGGTAGAGGGCACGGCCACTTGGACACGACCGGCTTGCATGAACTGCAGGAGGGCCATCTGTGCGGTGGCGTCCTGCATGGCTACGCGATCGGGGTTGAAGTCGACATACGACTTGCCGCGCTCATACGCTTGTGAGGCCGCACCCTGGGTAAGGTGGGCATAAAGGATTTTCTCGGTGAGGGTGAGGGGCTTGTTCAGCACCTGGCGGGCGGCAGCTACTCGGGCGGGAAGCTCGGCATAAACCCGGCGGATCATCTCAATATCAAAAGCCATAATGAAATTGTATTATACTATTTTACAGTGATTTACGATGAATTATACGCTTTTTGAAAAGCACTGCAAGATAGGAAAAAGTGGGGGAAGGGAAATCTAACTATAGTTCTGATGTTTAAACCTGGCTTACTGATTGGAAATCTGAAAAATGTGAAATCGAGTTTATTTATTTAAAAGACCCAATGAGAGTATGACGCTATTACAGGAATTACAGCGGAGATAAAGTATACAAAAAACTCTGGTCGAAAAATAAGTAATACATCCAGGATTAGATTTTTGACAAACAGTTCTCCAACATTGCTGATAACATAGACCGCAATTATCAATTATGAATTTTACACAAAACTATCAGCCGATAAGTTATCATGTTAAATTCAACTAGTTATCAAATTCTTTCCAAACCACACACACAGCATTGCCGTGTAAAGACCTGATTTCAAATGGCTTTTGTGTAGTAGGTAAACGCATCTGCATTGCAGATAATCGCTATACGAAATTGAATCAAGTAGCAACCAAATGCAAACACCATTAGTGTATTGTTGCTACTTTTGGTTCACTTTTTTATTTATCAGTATAATGAATACTCCCAATAGCAACTTTTCAGATCCCAAGGCAACACCAATTGGTTCTAATGCCAAGCGTATTCGTGAGTCCAAAGGGTTGCCAATGGAAGTTATCGCGGAGGCCATCGGATTAGACACAGCTTCATATTCGTTGTTTGAGGCCAATAACATTGTACTGAATGAAGATCTGTTGCCATTACTAGCCAAAGTATTAGGCGTGTCCAATTTAGATCTCGTGAAATCGGGGAATCAACAGCGATTTCCATCAGATAACCAAGTGGACATCGAGAAGCTAGAACAATTGTATTTGGAGCAAATCAACCTGTTGCGTGAGGAAATACAATACCTGCGAAACTTGCTTGATTCTGTAACTAAAAAGAGTTGAGCCCTTTGCCTCAATAAAGTTGCCCTTTAACTTGGTTGAATATTTCGGGCTGGTTGACAACCAAAGACTTTTTTACTTTTGCCATAACCAACCATCCTTTTTCCTGAGTTATGGCAGCTACCAGCATTGGACACCGCTTACGCAAATTGCGCGAATCAAAAGACCTTGGACAAGATTGGTTAGCCCATGAGCTAGGCATGAGTGTTTCAGGATATAGCCGTATCGAGCGCGATGAGGTGAAGATCACTTACGACAAGTTGGAGCGCATCGCAACCATACTGGATGTACCTGTTGCAGATATATTAAATCATCAGGAAGCCTCCCAGCTGAACAATACCACCACCAACAACAACACCAACAACGGCCAGTCCCTCGAAATCGAAAAATTAGAAACACTCTACCGCGAACAAATCAACAACCTCCGGGAAGAAGTGGCTTATTTGAGGGAGCTTTTGAGAAAGACGATGGAGAAGTAGCTTATAAATATACCATAACTTCCAATTAGGCTGAATGCTTTGACAGAAGACACTATCACCTCAAAATTTTGGAGTTCAAAGCAATTTTTTTTCAGACACTAGTTTTTAGTGTGTTGTCTTTTTACGAAGGAAGCGGACTATTGAACAAAAGAAAACTTCTTAGAATTCCATATAAATTAGCCTCATTAAAATGCATTTTATTTATACCCCCACCTAAAAAATAAAGGGAGGCTGCATCATAATGACAGCCTCCCAAATCAATAAATTATTATCTCAGGATGAAAACCCTTACTTCATTCTCCAACCAAGACGAAGTGCAGGAGAAACACCTGGCGCCAACATGAATGATGTAGCGGCTTCTCCTCCCTCCGGAGATACAGAATTCACTCCCAATCCATAGTTGATTTCTAGTCCTAAATAAATGTCAGGCATAATGTAATAATCGAATCCAGCAAACAACCCCACACTAAGAGCGATTGTTGTGGTGGTGAAAGACTCGCCTTCCTCTTCTTCTCCAGTATCAAAGTCAAATGTTGGTTCACCTTCTTGGGTATCAGAATTAAAGCCAAAACCACCGCCGTACCCGAAGTAAGTGGACAAGCGCTCTCTTCCCGCGTAATGCTTCTCTGATCCTAATCCTAACGCAATAGTGGTATTGTTACTACCTTCCTCGCTTTTGATTGCCAAGTTGGCCATAGCACGAATGGCATTATTCTCGTTGCGAAATTTACGAGCTTTTACCACTACGATATCCGATCCCTGAGCAAGGAAAGGCAAGCTGAACATAGATTGTCCAGTCAAGTCAGGTGCAAAATTGATCTCAAACATGGTGCTTTTAGCTTCTGGCTTAACGAATGTGCCAGCATCTGTCTTCAATTGACCGAATACCACAGCAGTGGAAAGGGCCATGACGGTGGTTAAAATGATTTTTTTCATGTTTTATGTTTTAGGTTTAAATATGCTACAAAGGAAGAAATATTATTGATTTTCCGATAGGAAAATTAAATAATTTTTCAATTGTCGGACTGTTAATAACTAATCTGCAGGATTTGATTTGAAAAAGCTTTGACTGCAAGAGTTGAAATGATCCGTATTAAAAATGCATTTTTATATTATATTATATGACCCTTTCATATCAACAAGGAGCAAAAGAAATAATACTTAGGAAATAACAAAAACTAAATACTCCTAAATTTTAACAGGAGCCATAATTCAGCAACAACCCAATATAACCATCGATACTTTGTAATCATCAAAGATTTTAAAATTACTTTCACGCACCATTTTTTACAATATCACTAAAAAATAGTTATTAAGCCCATTGTAAATAAATCAAAGGGGGCGCAAATAATTTGCGCCCCCTTTGTTGTGACAAGATTAAATCAAAAACTTACTTCGCGAAGTGAATTTGCAATCCAATTTTTACTCCAAATGAACTGCTAGCCTCTTCAGCGTCCTTTACTTTCTCTGAGCCGTAACCAACAGTAGTTTCGAGGGCAATGCTCTCATTCAAGAAGAAAGCAGGACCTGCTTTGATTCCCCATGAGGTGCTGCTTAGCGCATCTGCACCTTCTTCACCCGAATCAAAACTTCCAAAACCGAAGTTAGCTTCACCGAAGATTTTCGCATTTGAACCTAACTCAAATGCATAGTAACGAATTGCTGGACCGATGGAGTACATAGACCCTTTTTTATCTCCTCCATATGAAGTGAAGGCAATTTGAGCTCCCACAGCCAAGTTATCGGCAAAGAAGTAACCCAGATTTGGAGAAAGTTCTAGTGTAGAACTGCTTGACTCTCCCTCGCTCTCAGAAGTAAACCCAGCACCACCACCCAGTAGCAGGGTTCCTTTTGAAGTTTGAGCAACTGCAGCCAGTGAAAACACTGACATCACCATTAATAACGCGATTTTTTTCATATTTTTTTTTTTAGTTAATAAAACAAAACTAGTTTGTTAGCAGATTTCGTTCAGCTTTATCCCAGGCAAGTTATAAACACTGCGATGTTTAATTTTTCGCAATTGCCTGTATTTCAATGGATAAAGAGGCTGCGTGATTGGTGTCTACACGAATTATGTAGCATTAAAAACAATAATCGGACGCTAATTCAGAGTTGAAAACCTGCTTACGCCTTTCGAATCACAGCACCCATCTCCCTCTCAAAAGCATCCATGATGCGCTGCATAGCCTTGTCGATCTCCTTATCGGTAAGGGTTTTTTCATCATCGCGCAATACGAAACTTAATGCATATGACTTTTTATTCTCGCCCAATTTGGCATCCTCGTATACATCAAACAATCCCACCTCGCGCAACAAGCCCTTGTCAGTTTGAAATGCCAACTTCTCGAGCTCGGAATAGCGAATGTTCCGATCAAGAATCATTGATAAATCTCTATGTACCTCTGGGAAACGAGGAGGTTCATGCGCCTTCAACCTCTGTGACGCGAATTCGGACTCCAGCAAATCCAAATTCATATAAGCGAAAAAGGCAGGCCCTTGCAATCCGAATTCCTTCATTGTTTTTTTACGAAGCTTGCCGAACAAAACGGCAACTACTCCGCTACGAACACAAGTCATACACTCTTCCAAATGAGCATGGTCGGCTTGGTAGTGCCAATCGACAGATGGTACCATAAAGCCCGATACCCTGAGTAAATGCTGCACCATCGACTTCAAATAATAGAAAGAGAAGGGTTCCTTTTTATGATCCCATGAACCAGGGTGGCGAAGTCCGTTTAACAATACTCCTACCCCGTTAGTTTCATGGTATTTTCCGTCACGCATCGAATAGGTTTTGCCAAATTCGAAAAAGCGCAAATCACTTCGTTGCCGATTTTGGTTGTATACTGCAGCATCCAACATCGGTAGCAGCATATCGAAACGCAACACATCCAATTCAATGCTTAATGGATTGTGAATACGAGCCAACTGAGTTGCTAAATCATCCGCATAAGCGCTGGAACGGAACAGAGAGTTCGACATGATTTCATGGAATCCATTGGCCGAGAGATAATGCGCCATGGAACTGCGTCGCGATTCCAATGGTGCATCAAATCCTGAGTGCAGCGACATGCGCATGATTTCAGGCAGTGGAATGCGATCATATCCATAGATACGCAGGAGCTCCTCACAAACATCGGCCTCCCTGGTTACATCCACCCGGTAAGGTGGTACTTGCACATCCCATCCTGATTCGTGCTCTTTGATTACTCGGATGTCTAGGTTACCAAGAATCGCCAAGACATCGCTGGATGGCATATCGATTCCAGTGATTCGTTTGATAGTAGCATTTCTCAGAGTAAAATTACACCAAGCGACCGGCTCGGGATAGTGATCGGAAATCCGCGAAGTAAATACTCCACCCGCTATCTCTGCAATCAACAAAGCCGCGCGCTTCAAAGCATACAACACCATTTCAGGATCCGATCCGCGTTCGAAGCGGAAGGATGCATCCGTTTTAAGCGAATGGTGCTTGGATGCTTTGCGTACCGGCACGGGAGAAAAACAAGCACTCTCCAAAAAGACTTCGGTAGATGAATCACTGACACCAGAATTCAATCCACCAAAAATTCCTGCCATGCACATAGCACCTTGCTCATCACAAATCATAAGCTCCTGTCCATTTAGCTTTCGCTCTACTCCATCTAAAGTGGTAAAAGGAGTGGCGGGAGGAAGCTTTTTCACCAGCACCTTGCGTCCTTGAATGCGAGCGGCATCAAACGCATGTAAAGGTTGACCCGTTTCATGCAAAACGAAGTTGGTGATATCAACAATGTTATTTATAGGATTTAGACCTATCGACTTCAATCTGTTTTGAAGCCATGAGGGAGAAGGACCCACCTTGACTCCTGAAATATGAACCCCGGCGTAACGAATGCAATCTTTATCTTCAATCCGGACCTCTATCTGTGGCGTTATGTCGGGCAAAATAAAACCAGAAACATCGGGTAGTGTCAAATCAACCTTACGATTCCCTATGGTGTTTATAACAGCACGGAGATCGCGTGCAACACCGATGTGCGAAGCAGCATCAGATCGGTTGGGTGTTAAACCGATCGAAAGCACGAGGTCCTGTTCTACAGGAAAATGATTGGTGACTGGCTCTCCTGGTTGTGCACCCTCATGCAAAATCATGATGCCGCTGTGGTCTTCTCCTAATCCGATTTCATCCTGTGCACAAATCATCCCTTCAGAGGCCTCACCGCGTATCTTCGATTTTTTGATTTCAAAGGGTTCGCCCTTGGCGGGATGAATGATGGTGCCAGGAACGGCAACAATCACTTTCTGACCAGCCGCCACATTGGGAGCACCGCAAACAATTTGGGATACTTGGCCATCGCCCACATCCACCTTACACACCGTAAGTCGGTCGGCATTGGGATGGCGCATGGTCTCCAATACATGGCCAACCACCAACCCTCGCAATCCACCTTTGATTGATTCAAATGGCTCCACGGATTCCACTTCGAGGCCGCAAGCCGTAAGCTGGGCGGATATGGTTTCGGGCGACTCGTTAATGTCGATGTATTGCTTGAGCCAATTGAGGGAAATATTCATGTGGACGGGTGGTGTTGAAAGCAGATATTGGTTACAAATTTATGAAATTGTGCCCTATGCTTGTCATTTTACGCTCTCCAACCTATATCCCAAACGCAATGAATACCATTTCATAACCTTGGGCGCAATGGTTCGATCCTCTGAAAAGCGCGCCTGCAAGACCCATTCAATACTTTTGCGCATCTGCCATGCAATCCGAAGCTCTTGATCCCATTGTTGGTATTTGAAACGATAACCATTGAGAAAAAGCCTCGACCTGCAGTCTATGTAAAACGATTTCGATAGGTATTTACTCAATTGAAAGATAGCCGTTGCACCTGCCGAATAATACAAAACGCTACTACTCCCCATCAGCAGCTTCCTTTGAAAAGGGTTTGGTCTGGTATTTAAGTCATGTATGCGATTCAACATGAGGGCTGGAAAAGACAAATCCAATGCTGCGTCATCGAATATGAGGAATCGAATACCGGAACCCTGAACAAACTGCGACGGGTTTAGAAAGCCTCCCTTGGGATCTGACAAATACCTGCCACGGCTAGGGTCGAATAGCAGTTCTTGCTTCGGAAAAAGCGGCCCCTCCAACAAGAAGCTGGTAGAACCGGTTGTTTTCTTGCCATTGGCTTGGGCCGAAAAGCGAAGAACAAAACGGTCGCGATAGCGATTGGCAACTCCCCCATGATAAAGCGAGACCCCAAACTCATCAGCGACCTCGAGCTGTCGGATTTCGGTTTTCCATTCATACTTCAAATCCAAATCAAATCTTCTGAAAATTTGCGTGGCATCATCCGACTGTACAGAAATACTGGCAGAAAAGGATTCTCTGATCCTTCTTTTAACTGTATCGCCTTCTTGCCAGCATGGAATCCAATAAAACAATCCAGCCAAAAGGAAATACATTCGTATCAAATGCAACACTTATAGATTCAGTGACATACTACCTGATCCATATTGATCAGATAGACTGATATCCTCACCTTCTTGTTGCTAATGGCAGCTTCTATCCAGGAATTGACCCTTTGCCTGTAAACTAATTTGCCAGTCCATGTGGCCCATGTGATAAACAAATGGTAATCTGCTTTTGATGGCACAAACTCCGAACTATCACAGGGAAAGTTTTTTAAGTGACTGGCAAATGTTGACATGTTTTCCTGATTCCCAATGATTGACCTCGATGTGGAATCCAAACCAGAAATGAGAACTGATAAAGGAGCGGTGCAACCTGGGTTGTCCTTGATTCGGTAGTCTATGGCTCTACCTTGCGCATCAAACAAAAAAGGCTCGGGAATAAACCATTCATGATCAACCGTAGGTTCAGCATAGCACATTTGACCCTGATCCGAAATATACTTGGATTTAAAATCCAACACAGCCTCACTAGAGACAACTTTTGAATCTCGAACGCCATAAATCAAACTAATTAGGGAACCACAGGAGGAAAAGCCCAAGCTCAGCAGCATGTATAGAAATATCACCTTTTTCATAACCTTTTAAATGAGCCGGCACCCCGCGAAAGGGTGCCGGCGGAAGTTTATCGGTATGAGATAACGAATCGGAGAATTCCATTTGATTCGACCACTGGATATCGTCCCTGGATCAAGATGGCACTATTGGAAATTCCCAAATCAGTTAGGATATCGGACGGGACGGGAGAATCATCCTCCATCACAAAAAAACCCGATTTGAAATACCTGTCATAGGCGTTTGCCGTCAAACCAGTTGTGCGGTTAATCTCGAACACGATTGCATTCGAATAATCATCTTTCGTAACAGTAGCAATCACATTGTTGCTTCGCCCCTCCGATAGCGTTGCCCTGAAATTACAAATGCCAAAACCCTCGCAATCGCGTTTGCGGGCTATGGTGAAGCAAATGGAAACTTTGGGTTTTGCAGAAATAAAATGCACTGTTCTTGGTGGCTCCATCGCCGAAGAATCATAGCTAGAAAGCAGTGAAGGAACAGAAACAAAAAGCATAATAAAAATGTTTGATTTGAAAAGTTTCATGATTTAAATGTTTAAAAAGTGAAAAAGAAAAAAAATTAAAAGTGATTTGTTTGAAGAAATACCTCCTTTCATTTAATTGCCGACCAATTCAGAAAAGAATTGACCGGCTTAGTTAGACATGAGAAAAGCACCGGGGCAAACATAGTTTGTTTATGCATAAATGGTCATAAATTAAACGCTTAATATGCTTCGGGGACTAAATTTCATGTTTCGACAGGCATCGCAACTATTTATCCATATCTTTATCGAAAACCTGCCACATAAATGATTATCAACCCAAAAACACAGGTCAAATTCAAACAAGAAGGAAAAACAGCCTTTTTCAACACGCTTAAAGGGCGTATAGACCAACACTTCAATACTCTTGGGAAAAGTAGACATGCCAACTTTACCATGGTTGTAAAAACATTGGTGATGTTATCGGCTTACATCATCCCTTTCTTTTGCATCGTTTTCCTTCAACCCTCTTGGCCGATTTCACTGCTTCTTTGGACCATAATGGGAACCGGATTGGCGGGTATTGGTATGTGCATTATGCACGACGCCAACCATGGCTCCTATTCATCCAATAAAAACATCAATACATTACTTGGTCATACGCTCAACATGGTAGGTGGTTCTGTTTGCAATTGGAAAATTCAACACAACATCCTCCATCACACCTATACCAATATAGCCCACATGGATGAAGACATCGCCGACAAGGGTGTGTTGCGATTCAACCCTCACACACCACACCGTGTCATCTTGAAATTTCAATACCTGTATGCCTGCGCTTTTTATGGTATCATGACCTTGTATTGGGCTGTTGCCAAAGATTTCATTCAATACGCAAGATTCAGCAAATATGGACTCAACAAAGGGACGAAACCGTATGACAAAAGGGTGTTCATCAAAATACTTTTAGACAAAGTTGTTTACTTCTCTCTGTTCATTGGACTGCCATTGTGGATGGGCGTTCCGGTGTGGAGCCTAGTTGCCGGCTTTTTGTTGATGCATTTTACAGCCGGCATCATTCTCACGCTGGTGTTTCAAATAGCTCATACCATCGAAGGAACAAAGCACCCGCTGCCCGATGCGAATGGACATATTGAAAACGCATGGGCTATCCACCAAATGGAAACCACAACCAATTTCGCCACAGGCAATAGGTTTCTTACATTTTATCTAGGAGGACTGAATTACCAGGTAGAGCATCATCTCTTCCCAAACATCTGCCATGTTCACTATCCGGCCATAGCTCCAATTGTCAAGAAAACGGCCGAAGAATTTGGAATACCCTACTTGGAAAAGAAGACTTTCATGGATGGTATAAGATCCCACTTCAATCTACTCAAATCCTTAGGCAGGTTGCCAAAAGCTTCCGAAGCCATTGGCTGATCCCATCAACTGACTTTACTCCAATCCTCCCTACCCTTCATCCGATTTTCAAGAGCCAAACGAACGGCAGAATTTTCAGTTTTCTCCAATGAGGGGTCTTTTTTCAGAATCTCAATAGCTGCTGCACGGGATAGTTCCAAAATAGAACCGTCTTTGACTATGTCGGCGATTTTCAAGTCCACCGCACCCGATTGTTTCGTTCCTGTAATATCCCCTGGTCCGCGTAAGCGCAGATCCACCTCCGCGATTTCAAAGCCATCATTCGTTCTAACCATGGTTTCCATTCTTAGTTTGGAGTCGGAAGATAGCTTATAACCCGTCATCAAAATGCAAAAGGACTGTTCGGCGCCTCTGCCTACGCGACCCCTCAATTGATGCAGTTGTGAAAGTCCGAACCGCTCTGCACTTTCTATTATCATAACGGAAGCGTTGGGAACATTCACTCCAACCTCTATTACTGTTGTGGCAATCATGATGTGTGTTTTTCCTTCGGCGAATAATTTCATCTCCTGGTCCTTGTCGGCCGCCTTCATTTTACCATGCACTATACTGACCCGGTAATCGGGCCGAGGAAAGTCTCTGCAAATGGCCTCGTATCCCGTTTGCAAATTCATAAGATCAAGCTTCTCCGACTCCTCAATCAGCGGATAAACGATATATATTTGTCGGCCTTTGGCAATTTGTTCCCGCATGAATCCAATCACCCGCGCCCTCGAATTTTCGAAACGATGCTCTGTTCGAATAGGCTTTCGTCCTGGTGGCAGTTCATCAATGACACTCACTTCCAAGTCTCCATAAAGCGTCATAGCCAAAGTTCTCGGAATAGGTGTTGCAGTCATTACCAACACATGAGGTAATGTGTCCTCTTTCCCCCATAGGCGGGCGCGTTGTTCAACACCGAAACGATGCTGCTCATCTATCACCACCAATCCCGTATTGGCGAATTGAACACGATCCTCTATCAAAGCATGGGTTCCAACAATAAAATCCAATTCACCAGATTTCAATTGGGCAAGTATTTCATCCCGTTGTTTTTTACGGGTAGATCCGGTTAGTAATGCGATAGACATACCGGTTCCCTCCAAATAACCGCTAATGGTATTGAAGTGCTGTTGGGCAAGAATTTCAGTAGGGGCCATTAAACAAGCCTGGTAACCGTTGTCGTTAACCATAATCATGCTTAACAATGCGACCAGCGTTTTACCGCTGCCCACATCGCCTTGTAGCAAACGATTCATCTGTTTGCCACTACCCATGTCGGTTCGGATCTCTTTAAGCACCCTCTTCTGGGCGTTGGTAAGCTCGAAAGGAAGATGGTTGTTATAAAAGCCGTTGAACTTGTCTCCTATTCTAGAAATGATTTTTCCAACTTCTCGCTCTGTCTTCAATAATTTGCGATGGAGTAATTCCAATTGAATGAAGAAAAACTCTTCGAATTTCAATCGAAACTCGGCCTTCTTAAGTGAATCGGTGTCTTTGGGAAAATGGATTTGCAACAAGGATTCACGCAGACCTGCCATGTTGAATGAATTCAGCAGATAAGAAGAAAGTGTATCAGGTAGTGAATGGGGCAGCTGCTGCAGCAGTGATCGTTGCAAGCGTACCAAACCCTTACTATCCAATCCTCGAACTTTTGCTTTTTCTGTTGAAGAGTAGAATGGCTGTAGACTGAGCCCGATCGCGTCCTCCGATTTCAAAGACGATGGCTCGATTTCAGGATGTACGAAATTAAACTTGCCATTGAATTCAGAGGGCTTGCCAAAAACCGTATACTCGACTCCGGTTTTCAAACTGCCCGAAATCCATTTGATGCCTTTGAACCAAACGAGTTCGATGGAACCACTATCATCGCGCAATTGAACGACCAGACGCTGCGCGCGCTTCTGACCAACAGTGGCCATGGAAGTAATTTTGCCTTTCACCTGGATGTAGGCAGCATCATCATGAACCTCTGCTATTGAATGAAATTTGGAACGATCCACATAACGAAATGGGAAATGATACAAAAGGTCTTTAAAAGTAAAAATGCCCAGCTCTTTTTTGAGCACTTCGGCCCTTTGAGGACCAACTCCTTTCAAATACTCGATGGATGTATCAAAAAACGCCATGAAATATGCTAGTTTGTAGGTTTTGAGCCTCAGCCCAAATATAATTCAAAACATGAGCCAATAAGTGTTTAGAACAGGCATCAAGCATTAAAATACCATATTGAAAATGCCTTTAAGCAAAAGTCAATACCTTTATGTTTGAAATGAAAAAAACCGTTTTTTGTATTTTTTATGTACTATTGAGTTGGGGGATTTCCCGCGGACAAACTCCTATTTTCCAAGTAACTCATTCCAATTGCTACGGTGGATCGTTGGAGGAAGATTTTTTCCACTCCACCCGCACCTCTGACGGCGGGTACTTGTTGACGGGTTTGAGTGATTCTCAAGATGGGGATATCAATCAGTCTGTTATTTATGATACAACGAATGTTTTTGTTGTGAAAACAGATTCTCTAGGGAACAAGCAATGGGCCAAGATTTACGGTGGAAACAACTACGACAAGGGTCGATTCGGAATGGAGGATGCCAATGGAAATTATTTGATTGTAGGTACGACCTTGTCTACGGATGGAGATGTGGTTGCCAACCACGCGAATTCCGAAGTCTTTGTGATGAAACTGAATAGCCTTGGAGATATTATTTGGTTGAGGACCTATGGTGGTAATGGATTTGAAAGTGCACGATGTATCCTACAAACGAGCGATGGCAATTATTTAATCGGAGCTTACACTACTTCTCCCGGTGGTGATGTAAACGCTCCACACCGAGGGGAGCATGACGGCTGGATCTTCAAAACCGATACCGCGGGCAATATCATTTGGTCTACGACCTACGGAGGCTCTGAAACCGACCGCATCCGATGGATTGAACCTTTGGCCGATGGGGGATACATGTTTATTGGAAGTACCATGTCGAGTGACATTGACTGTATTGGGAACCATGGCGATCATGATTTCTGGATAGGCAGGATTGACTCCATCGGAACCTTGATTTGGAGCAAGGTTTATGGTGGTAGTGGTCCAGAATGGGCCTACCACTTGCTAGCCGAACCCGATTCAACTTGGTTGGTAACCGGATTTACAGGTTCAAACAACAATGGAGATGTATCCGGCTTCAAAGGAGGTGCAACGGATGGATGGGTGATTCGACTAGATGCGGACGGTAATCTCCTAGGACAGAAGTGCCTTGGAGGATCGCTTGACGACAGATTGAATAGGTCCATTCATGGATTTCAAAACAACATCCTTTCTGTAGGTTTCTCTCAATCAAACGACATGGATCTTCAAAGTCTTAATCCAGGAGGCAAGTATTCCTTTTGGGTTTGTTCCCTTGACTCGACCCTATCCAGCGATTGGAGTTATTGTACAGGTGGTAACCTAGGTGATTTTGGTGAAGAAATATTCTATTCAGGCAGCAGCAACTCCATCACTCTAGTAGGTGAAACAAATTCCTACGATGGAATCACCAGTTCAAATCACGGCGGTTTGGATATGCTTTTCATTCGGTTAGAAGTAACTGGTTTTTCATCAACCAACTTTACCGAAACCTCACCGGCACAAGTTTATTACGATGCCAATAACCACGCATTGGTTCTATGCGGATATGCATCCAACAAATACATCAATATAGAATTGACAGATCTGAATGGCCGTAGTATCTGTTCAATGAAAAATTTAATATCTACCGAACCAATTACGAAAATACTATTGCCATCCAATACTTTGAATAAGTCGGGTGTTTTTGTGACCCGGATTACTTCAGCCGAAAACGAAGTGGTTCAAAAAATAGCTGTCATTAAATAAAAAATCCCGGTCTTTTGGACCGGGATTGGATTTATTTTCGACCAGATAAACTGGTGAGGGTTCGATACGGTTACTGGGATTTCTTCACATTAACGGCATTCGGACCTTTGCGGCCTTCGGTAACTTCATAAGTCACCAAGTCATTCTCGCGGATCTTGTCCACAAGACCAGAGTGGTGTACAAAGATTTCCTGTTTGGACTCGTCCTCAACGATGAAGCCGAAACCCTTCTGTTCATTGAAGAACTTTACTTTTCCTGTTTTCATTTTAAATAGGTTAATTTTGTTAATAATCATCAAATGTAGTCTTTTTTCGCAAAAAACCAAACGATTTCTTAAAACTATTTTGTATGGATGCTTCCGGAAAAGTCCTTGGAAATTTCGTTGACCTCTTTGAAAGAGCGGTTTACGCCGCTTGGGTGTGCTTCGAAAATGGAAAAGTGACCTCAATTGACAAATCGGGTCCGGAGCAGCCCGGACTGCCATTTCTCATGCCCGGCTTTGTGGACGCACACATCCATATCGAAAGCTCCATGCTTACCCCTTATGCATTTGCAAAGGTTGCTCTAGGGCATGGAACAGTGGCCACTATCAGCGATCCACATGAAATTGCCAATGTGTGCGGCATGGAGGGAGTACTTTACATGATTGATAATGCCAAAGACGCTGGCCTCCGCTTCTGTTTCGGTGCCCCATCATGTGTGCCCGCAACAACCTTTGAAACGGCTGGCGATGAGATCAACATCGAGCATATTCAAGCGCTGTTGTCGAGAGAAGATGTGTTGTACTTATCAGAGATGATGAACTACCCTGGTGTTCTTTTCAAAGACCCAACAGTAATGGAAAAAATAGCAATGGCAAAAAAGTTCAACAAGCCTGTCGATGGACATGCACCTGGACTTACCGGAGAAGATGCTATCAACTATATCAAAGCAGGAATAACTACCGATCACGAATGCTTTACGCTCTCTGAAGCCCAATTTAAATTGCAGCACGGCATGAAAATATTGATCAGGGAAGGTTCCGCGGCTCGCAACTTCGATGCCCTTCATCCACTGATTGATTCTCACCCTGACATGATAATGTTTTGCAGCGATGATAAACATCCTGATGAACTTCTTACAGGCCATATCAACAAACTGGTTTCAAGAGCGATTGCATTAGGATATGACTTGTTCGATGTACTCCGATGCGCTTGTGTGAATCCTGTTTTTCATTACAATATGCCCGTTGGGTTGTTGCGAGTAGGCGATGCGGCTGATTTTATTTTGGTTAAAGATCTAGTGGATTTCGATGTTGAAGCCACTTACATTAAAGGTGTCGTTATGTACTCGGAAGGTACATGTCGATTGCCCGAAAAAAAACATCATGCCATCAATCGTTTCGAATCATACACAGTCGAACCTAAAGATTTTGAAATCGATGGCACGGATGGTAATATGAAGGTGATAAACGCCTTGGATGGACAGTTGATTACCCATTGCCATACGACCAACATCAAAACATCCAATGGAAAAATTATTTCCGATACTACAAACGACATACTGAAGCTAGTCGTAGTAAACCGATACCAAAAGAGCAAACCAGCCATTGCATTTATTAGAAACATGGGCATCAGGAGCGGAGCTTTCGCCTCTACAGTTGCGCATGATTCACATAATATAATCGCGGTCGGCACCGACGATATCTCACTGTCCAAGGCAGTTCAATCCCTGATGGACTCCAAAGGAGGGCTTTGCGTTGTTGGGGCAGCAGACCAATTGGCGGAAGTACTGCCGCTTCCCTTGGCTGGTCTTATGAGCTTGGATTCATGCAAAACAGTAGCAGAGGCCTACCAAAAGTTGGATAAACAAGTGAAATCAATGGGCTGCCAACTTAGAGCACCTTTCATGACCCTTTCTTTTATGGCGCTTCTGGTGATTCCGGAACTAAAACTTAGTGACAAAGGGTTATTTGACGGCAAAAACTTCCAATTTGTTGACCTTCAGTAATTATTTGAAAACTGTTGTTTTGTTGATGTTAAGCCCAAATAAAAAAGACAAAAACAAGAATTTATTGCACTAACTAATATTAGGTAAAATAAATTTGACAAGAACTCGGTTCGAGAGCTAAATTTGTAACACTTTATCCAAGTGACAAAGACAGCGATTTTTGCCCTAGTTCTGATGGCATGTTCCCTAATTGGGTTACTCATCTACCGTATTCTGCCAAATGAATATGGTCTCGCTATTTCTATATTTTTTGCATTGGCTGGCATTTTCACGGGACTATCACAAAGCAGAGACGCATCAGGACAAGAGCCTAAATGGCGAAGAAATCTTCGACATACTTTTCGCTTCGGAAAAAGTGACAAGGGCAACAGTGATAAGAGGTCCCGGGGGTAAATCCGTGATTGTTTACTCCATCCAAGTTTAGATGGAAGCCTCTCCCAATAAAATTACCGGATTTTCCAATAAACCCTTTAGTGTTTGAAGGAACTTGGCTCCGGTTACGCCGTCAACCACCCTGTGATCGCAACTTAGAGTTACCTTCATCATGGAGGAGTTGTGTAGTTGTCCGTTTTTGATAATGGGAACCTCCCTTATGCCACCAACAGCTAGGATGCATGCATCGGGCGGATTGATGATAGCTGTAAATTCATCAATACCAAACATACCCAAGTTGGAAATAGTAAATGTGTTGCCCTCCCAATCACTTGGCTGCAACTTTTTTTCCTTTGCCTTTGTTGCGTATGCTTTGACTTCGGAATTGATTTGAGTGAGTGACTTGGTATCGGCATAACGAACTACCGGAACCAACAGGCCTTCCTCTACAGCAACTGCCACACCAATGTTCACATGGTGGTTAATGCGGATGCGATCCTCCAACCATGACGAGTTGATCTTGGGATGCTGTCGCAATGCGGCTGCAGAGGCCTTAATGACCATGTCATTGAATGAAATCTTCAATCCAGCAACCGCATTGATACTTTCGCGTGCATCAGCACAGCGATCCATGCATATGTCCATGGTTAAATAAAAGTGAGGTGCCGTGTTTTTGCTTTCCGACAACCTTCTGGCAATTGTTTTTCGCATTTGCGAAACGGGTAGCTCTTCGAAGCTCTCGCTCGTAATTCCCGAGGCAACAGCCCTGCCAAATGTTGGCGTCATACCCGGCTTGAACCAATCCACATCGCGCTTTACTACGCGTCCTCCATCACCAGTGCCTGGGATGCGTGACAAATCCAAACCTTTTTCTTGTGCAAGTCGCTTTGCCAAAGGTGAAGCCTTTACGCGTCCATCATCACCAGATGAAGCAACTACAGGTGAAGTTTGAGTTGGAGCAACTGTTACAGATACAGGTGCTGGAGCTGGAGCCGGTGCAGATTGTGTAGATGGTGTAGGTTTAGGGGCAGGTGCCGAAGGCGCTTCCATAACCTGTTTGTTTTTCTCATCCTCTAGCAACGCTGCATAGTCCTCGCCAGCCTTGCCAAAAATCGCCAAAATACCATTTACCGGAGCGGACTTACCTTCTTCAACACCCTTATATAGCAACACGCCTTCTTGGAAGGATTCAAATTCCATGGTGGCTTTGTCGGTCTCTATTTCAGCAACCAAGTCGCCGCTTTTAACCATATCTCCAATGTTTTTATGCCACTTTGCCACAACTCCTTCGGTCATGGTATCGGACATTTTGGGCATTCGGACTATTTCTGCCATGGCTTAATATTCTATCGAGATTGAATAATTAAAAGTATAAAGGTTTGGGATTACGATATTGTATGAGTTTCTTGATTGCCTTATTCAACGATATAGGGATATGGATCTGAATAAACATCCTTGAACAGCTCGTCGGGAGTTGGGTAGGGCGACTCTTCAGCGAAGCGTACGCTCTCCTCTACCACTGCATTCACTCGAGTATTGATGGCCTCGAGGTCGGCCTCGGTCGCCCACTTCGACTTGATGATACGCTGACGCGCAATTTCGATGGGATCCTTCTGCTTATACTCTTCCACTTCCTCCTTGGTCCTGTATTTAGCGGGATCGCTCATCGAGTGACCTTTGAAGCGATAGGTTTCCATCTCGAGCAAAGTAGGTCCATCGCCTTTGCGTGCACGCGCAATGGCTTTCTCCATAGACAGGTGAACTGCTTCAGGATCCATTCCATCTACCGGCTCGGAAGGCATATCGTATGCTAAACCCAGCTTGAATAAATTGGTCACATTACTGGTACGCTCAACCGAGGTGCCCATTGCATAGCTGTTGTTTTCAATGATGAAGATTACAGGCAGCTTCCAGGTCATCGCCATGTTGAGGGCTTCGTGAAAGGCTCCTTGCCTAACCGCACCATCTCCCATATAGCAGACACAAACATGATCGGTTCCCAAATATTTTTCCGAGAAAGCGATTCCAGCGCCAAGCGGTATTTGACCGCCAACAATACCGTGACCACCAAAGAATCTGTGGGGCTTCGAAAACATATGCATGGAGCCCCCCTTGCCTTTGGAGCATCCGGTGGCTTTACCGTACAATTCGGCCATCACTTCGTTTGCAGAAATCCCTTTAGCTAAAGCATGTGCGTGATCGCGATATGCAGTAATCATCGCATCCTCTTTACGCAATGTAGTCATGGCACCTGCCATAACGGCCTCCTGCCCAATATACAAATGACAAAACCCCTTTATTTTTTGCATGCCATATAATTGACCGGCACGCTCTTCGAACCGACGCATCAGATACATCTGTTCATACCAAAACAGGTATGTTTCCTTATCGAATTTGGACTTGGCCATAGGTTGCTGAACTTTAGGTGCAAAAATAGGAAAAAGAGGCAAGGAAAAGCCTTTGCATTTGCTTTTCAGTCAGTTAGATGCAATAATGGGCGTTAGTCCCTTTTGAGGTTATCGGCATTGAACATCAGGGGCAACAAGGTCCGTGCATCGGGCACTACCATTACCTTGCCATTGCCTGCTGTTAAAATCATCCGTATTCCAGATTGATAACGATGTTCATATTCGGCCAACACTTGGCGACAATCACCACAAGGGCTTACAGCCAACAATTCATCGGTATCGTGAAAACATGCCGTGATAGCAATGGCGCAAATCTTGTTTTCTGGATGCTGAGATGCGGCAGCGAATAGGGCTACTCTTTCGGCACATAGTCCTGAAGGGTAAGCTGCATTTTCCTGATTGCTGCCCTGTACAACCTCGCCTGTTTCCAGTAAGACTGCAGCTCCCACATGAAACTTGGAATATGGAGCATAAGCCGAATCGGTGGAGGCGACAGCAGCTTCCAAAAGCTCCCTGTCTAATTGTGATAACTCCTGTGAGGAGTCATACAATTCGAACTGTATTTCCTGAGAAACCTTTTTCATGGTGTTATCATCCTATTTGGAAATCAATGCCACTGCATACGCCGTAACACCTTCCTCACGGCCGATGAATCCAAGTTTTTCATTGGTAGTTGCCTTGATAGCGATGTCATCTATTGATATCCCCATCACATCTGCCAAGGTTTGTTTCATTTGGTCAATATGAGGATTGATCCTCGGTTTTTCGAGCACCAATGTGGAATCGATATTACCGATGGAAAAACCCTTCGCTTTTAAAAGAGAAACGACTCTATCCAATAAAATTTTACTGTCAATGGATTTGAAAGAAGCATCCGTATCAGGAAAATGAAATCCGATATCTCGGAGTCCGGCAGCTCCCAACAAAGCATCGCAAATAGCATGAATCAATACATCTGCGTCTGAGTGACCATCTGGGCCAAAATGATGCGAGATTTCAATACCTCCCAGTATACATGGTCGACCCTCCTTTAGACGATGCACATCAAAACCAAAACCTACACGAATATTCATAAAGAAGAATTATTCCTCGGTTTCTTTTTCACCACCATTGAAATCAAAGACAAGAGTGAATCGAAGAGTATTCTCAAGAGGATTACGCTGATCCGTTGGAATCAAATAAGCGAAATCAAGTCCAAAAACACTGTACTTTAAGCCAGCACCCAGTGTGAAATATTTGCGATTGCCCTTGTTTTGGTGCTCATGGAAATAGCCTGCTCTGAAAGCAAACTGTTTGTCATACCAATATTCCAATCCAGAGGCAATATTGATTTCCTGAAGCTCTTCTTTTCCGCCATTGGGGGCATCATTAAAGGATTGGAAAATTCCTTGAGCTACACTTACATCCGGATTCTCTCCGAAAACGATGACCGAATTTCCATTTGATTGCTGGGTGGGATCATAAATGGGCGGTGTAGGAACCAATAATTTGTTGAAATCCACAAGAAGTGCGATCTCGTTATATTCATTCAACAGGAATTTGATAGAAGGGCCTAGCCGCAAATTAATCGGAATGAAATCCTTTCTACCGGTTTCAGTGTAAGAGATTTTGGATCCGATGTTAGATATATTCATACCAAGGGAGAAGATAGCATCTTTCTTCCCTATCTCAATTTCGGAGGTATAGTAGGCACTGATGTCGGCCGCTACTGATTGACCCGCCTTAGTTTGGTTGTTATCGACCAGCACTCCACCGGTCAGGTTGGAATTTATGTAGCGAAGAGCCATACCGCCAGAGATATTTTCACTGAGTTTTCTGGAGTATGCAACATCAAAAGCGAATTCTGAGGGATTGAACTGTCCAATCTCTACTCCCGTGGCATCGGTAAAGGTAATGTCGCCAAGTGAAAAATACCGCAACGAGGCACCAACTGCCTGATCGCCTTTTAACACCTTTCCAAAAGAAACATAAGCAAGGTTAATATCGGGGACCAATTTGCGAAGCCATGGCGTGTAAGAAACCCCGAAGGACATTTTTTGTTCCATAAAAGCCAATTTTGCAGGATTCCAATGGATAGAATTTACATCGGCCGAACTTGCAACACCAGCATCACCCATACCACCAGCTCTGGCATCAGGAGAGATTATCAAAAAAGGCACCGAGGTGGTAATGGTGTTGAGTTGTCCCAAAAGTGATGACGACTGATTGTTCTGAGCAGATATATTACTAATGGGAAACGCAAAGCATGCCGCAACTACAATAGCGAAAAAGCCTTTCTTACTCAAAATAGATTTCATGATTCGTCAAATATTTATGGAACAAATATAGGCAATGCCTTCAGAATACCTTATTTCAAGAGCACCAGTCTCTCGTATTTATCGGCTGTTTGCCCACTGGCATCCCTGATTTTCAGCCTGTAAACATAAACGCCTCGACCAATTGGGTCTCCAAAATCATCTCGGCCGTCCCATTGTATACCATCATATCTGTATCCTTCGCAGGTGATGGTTTTACTTATAGTCTTCAGCAACCTTCCGGAGACTGTGAAAATCTGAACCTGAGCGTCAAGCTTGCCGCAAGGTCGATTATGCTCGAAGAAGAAAGATGTCTTGGTAGTGAAAGGATTAGGATAATTCAAAACCCTCTCGAGTGCCAATTTCGCCGACTCAGCCACCTCAAATTCTGTGAATGCCTCAGAGGAATTATTATTGACATCCCAAACCTTGAGATTAAGAGTATGCTTTCCAAGACTCAGGCCTGATAATGGAAAAGATATCTTCCCCTTTGTATAGTCATTCAGTTCGGCTTCGTAATAATCATTTAGAGAGTAAATTTTATTAGGGTCATTGTCTATGACAGCGGTAATATCGTGTCCGATGCCATTGCCTACAGTATTAACTCCATTAGAATCGGTAACAAATGCCAAAATTCGGGGATTTTCATCCGTGATTCCTCCAAAAACAAACTTCTCGTCGTTTAGATATAGTCTGATTTCAGGACCCACATCGTCCGCCGTTGCACCGGAAAAAGAGCCTCCGACAATTAGACTATCGTAGTTTCCCGAGGCATCATTAACTCCGTTTTGAGCATAATAACTTATTCTTCCCTTACCAAAATTGTATGATATATCACGAGGGACCACGAAAGTAAATGAGAAAACTCCATCAATCACACTTGCTTTACCCTTGAATATCGTGTTTTTACGAAGTGTGAAAGAGATGATCGGACTCGAACCATCGTTCCCCAAGGTGGAAACCAATTCTTCCTTATCGAATACCGTTGGATAGACGGTTCCATTATACCCTTGTATTCGTACACCATTTTGTCGCACCTCGCCAGTGATGGTAACTTTCTGCAAAGCCGATAGCGTATCTCCATTGGGGACAGGCAAGTTGCCATTTATGGAAGTAGTAACCACTTCATATTTTGGGACTGCCAGAACAATTGATGGGTCACCTATCAATGCAAAATTTCTGGGATTTATGCCTCCAGCAAGTACACTTACATCGTTTTTGACTGTGACATAAACATCTCCCAACCTCTGGGTTTGACCATTGGTATCATTAAATAGATTGTTCATCATTACCGAGTTCAAAACTCCGTTCTGTGCTGCGTAAACCAGGCGTGTTGTGGTCATAAGCGCCACACCTCCTGTCTCTCTCTCGATCAAAACCAATTCTCCTGTTGAAGTCCTGCCGGGGTCATCATACCTACTGAACTCGCAAGTAGCGGTGATGAACAGGGGCAATTTCCTCCTGTTTTTCCAAGAACGCACCATGCTATTATCCAATACACGCTCGGCCGTCCAACCGGTTTCTCCTCCGTGACCCGTATAGTTAATGACCAAAGCGCCCCTGTCTATACGCCTGTTGATGGCGTCATTTACCGAAGGATACCTTTGTCCTCCTGGAGTGGAAACTTGGTTGTAAGCATCCAAAAAAATCTTATCGACATTGAATCGCGGATGGTTGTTTCGAATGGTATTAGCCAAACCATTTGATTGACTTAAATGCAGACCCGAGTCCTCGTCATCTGCAATAAAGCAAATAACATTACGCCAATCTCCAAGACTGGAATTATTAGACTCGGCGCAAGACAAAGATGAACCCGAAGATGATCCAGGAGTTAAGTAATCTATGGTTTTGTTAACAACAGTCTGCGCCTCCTCAATCGTTTTGACAGGAAACCTACCGATACCCAAGTCCAAAAGATCTGTAACACCGTCATCCCAATCGCCTTCTGAATCATCAAGAAAACCGAAGAAGTCATCGGAAACATAGGATCGCACCAGGGAAATGGAATTAAGCGATTGATAAGTGGGCAAAAAATTTGTGTTGGATGGGTTGGCAGACTTGTTGTCATAGGACCCATCTCCGAACAATAACAGATATTTTGGTAGATCAGAAAGAGTTGTGGCCCTATTGTAGAACATACGCAGGAAATCCCTTATTCCAACCAAATCCGGTGCACCAGATGAGAATTCGTTGTATACTTCTTGCGGTTTCACGACAGCAACTCGCAATCCCCCTTGCTCAGTATGAAAGTCGGCGAGCCGATTTGCCTGTGATTCGAAATTAGGATGCGTTAAAATGACCATATCGACCTGAGCCATACCATGCAAGTTTTGGTTTGGAACCCGCTCCACAAAGGATGGTGTAAGGTAGGACAAGCCGTTAAAAGCAATAAATTCCAATAATGAATCGGTGTTTATTTTGATATGTCCAGCAGGTGTTTTGAGCTGATTTACCACATTGGTAGGATCAGTTACATCCCATACCTGAACTCCGTTCCAATTCCCAGACAACAGAAACTCTGAAACAGTGCCTGGCGCTGCAGATGCAATGTTTCTAAAAGACATTTGATTGCCGGTCATCACCAATTGCCGGCGAGCATTTAAAACAAGATTGTTGAGGTATCCAACAGATGTACTCGTGGAGGGGAAGTAAGTAAGCGTTAAATCTAAATTCGGGCCCGTGGTTATGATACTAACAGTATCAATATCCTCATCAGCGAAGTCAGATGTATAGGAACTTCCAACCGCAGGAATGTTTTGTTGCAAAACACTTTGACCGTTATAAATCAACCTGAAATAGCTTGGGGAAAAAGAACGAGCTATTAAATTCGATTTTACATGTACGGGATGAGCAGTAACGATATTGGGGAATGAAAAGGAAAAAGATTGAGTCAAGTTTGCATCAAATTGCTCTCCATACCATTGCCTTCCTGATTTGATGAAGTTATAACGCTCCACTTCATGGAATTGTCGATCATCGAAATATCCAAACGAGTTATTGGGAGACAGCGATGAGGAATTTCGGGATTGCACCCTTTTGGGTGGGGTTGTCAATGACAAATCAGGGCTGATAAAATAATAGGTGAAATCGGAAAGCAAATGCAATGAATGCACAAACTTTCCTGATACGGGATCTAAAGTCCAAGAAACCGACGATTCACCATAAAACAGGATATAATCATTACCATCAAAAACACCAAGCTCTCCTTCATCAACAACTTCTATTGAATTTTCCACTAGGTCATCGTGCCTGAATAAACTGTTTGAAAAAGGAAGCATGCCTCCACCATTTCCGAACAATCGAATATTCGATGGGTCAATTTGATCGGGATCCATTCCCATTTGCTTCAACTGACTGACCGTTATTTTGTATACCCCGGTTTGGCTAACAGCAATTTTGTACCAAGTCCCACTTGAAAGTACGCTGTTTGAGATATTGAACAGTCCAAGTTTATTTGATGTGGCCAAAGGCTGACCTTGCGTAAACTCTAAATCAAATGAAATTAACCTTTCAATCTTGCCATCTGCCATTTTTCTGTAAGGAAGTATTGAGACCCCTAGAAAATCTTGTTTCCTTTCTTTGGCGATGTTTGATTGGACTTGGGGTTCATTGATTACAAGTTCCCGATTAATATTGGATTTTGTTTCAAATGATTGATAAACGGGGTTGAGGATTCTAACTTGGGTTTGATGTCCTGGAAATGGATTTGGTAGCCTCTTGACATAAAACGGTAGAGGTTCAATACCAGACTTGTACACTGCTCCTTCGAAGGATTGCATCCAAGACTCGGGTTCTCCTTCCAAATTTGACTTTACATCCTCCTGCCAATTCAATACAACCCTGGAAGGCCTATCTTGTTGAGCAACAGACCTATAAGAACTGGCACAACATAAAAAAGAAAGAACCAATGACCAATAAAGGCGCGACTTCGACATAATTTGAATCTGTTGGCAAATGTAATCAACCACTGTTTCAGGCTACTAAATAACAATCCAACAATGAAAATATTATGTTTGGATATTTATTTTTTTATGACATACTTTTGTACTAATCATATCAACAATATTTGAATCCAAAAAGTTGTTAATCAATTAATAATATTTGTTGATATCAGAAACCAATCCGATACTGTAACCTATTTTCATTAAGCCGTATAAGTCAAGCAAAACAACCCAATCCAATGCGTCCCATTTACTTGATAACGGTTATTAGCATTTTAGGTCTGAGTTTCTATACGGAAAAGGCTCATTCTCAAGACCCTCAATTCAGCCAGTTCTATGCCGCCCCTTTATATTTAAATCCGGCATTTGCTGGTTCTGCCAGATGCCCAAGAATCGGGGTCAATTACCGAAACCAGTGGCCAGCACTGAATAAAACTTATATTACTTCCGCCTTTTCATACGACCAGCATTTTGACAACCTTTCAGGAGGATTAGGTCTATTCGTAATGAATGACAAAGCTGGAGACGGCACCATCAACACAACATCTATTAGCGGAATGTATTCCTACCAATTGAATCTCAGTAGGGATTTTTCGATTCGTATGGGAATGCAAGCCTCTTTGATACAGAAAAAGCTTGATTGGGATAAACTCAATTTTGGAGACCAAATCGACCCTCGATATGGATTTGTTTACAACACACAGGAGAACCGCCCCTCAGATCTAAATAAATCATATCCAGACTTTTCTGCTGGTATATTGGCATACAGTTCCAAAGTTTATGGAGGTGTTGCCATCAATCACTTAACCCAGCCTGACGAGGCCTTTATAGTAGAGGGCGCCTCCCCCCTTCCTATGAAAATTACCGCCCATATGGGTGCCATGATTCCCGTTGGAGACACCCGAGTATACAAATACGCGGCCTCTCGTGCTGAAGGAACCTATGTGTCTCCAAATGTCCTATACCAACAGCAAGGCAGTGCTAATCAGATGAATGTGGGTGTTTATGTACTAAAGTCCCCAATGATTGGCGGTCTTTGGATGCGATCCAACTTTGGTGGTGATGGAACCGGATTTTGGAGTGGCGAATCTTTTATTGCCCTTGTTGGGGTTCAAAAAGGTTTGTTTAAATTTGGCTATTCGTATGATGTGACCATCTCCAAGTTAACCAACAACGCAACAGCAGGATCACATGAAATCAGCCTGGGGGTTCAGTTCGAATGTCGCCCCAAAAAGAAGAGGTTCAGAACAATAAGCTGCCCATCCTTCTAGTTTATCTTACTTGAAAACAAAAAGTATTCAATTTAATACCATGAAAAGAAAGTCATTTGCAGTGCCCGTATTGTTTGCGGCAATCGTACTTCTCGCCTCATGTGGAGGAAAAGAAAAGTCCGCCACCACTGGTTGGAGTTATAATGACGAAAAAAACGGAGGCTTCGAAAAAGTCGAATATGGTGAGCAAGAGACCGGACCAGGTTTGGTCTTGGTTGAAGGCGGTACTTTCGCCATGGGTCGAACCGAACAGGAGATTACCATGGATTGGTCGAACATTCCAAGGAGGGTCACCGTTTCCTCTTTTTACATGGATGAAACCGAAGTATCCAACCTACACTATCGCGAATACCTCTATTGGATTGATCGTGTTTTTGGAACAGATTATCCAGAAGTATACAAGAAAGCCTTGCCCGACACTTTAGTTTGGCGTTCCAAGCTTGGTTTTAACGAGCCCTATGTTGAATTATACCTCCGCCACCCTGCCTACAACGACTACCCAGTAGTGGGCGTCAACTGGCTGCAGGCAAACGACTATTGTGCGTGGAGAACCGATCGCGTTAACGAGCAAATACTGGTTCGCGAAGGAATTCTTCGTGTGAATCCAGCTCAGATCAACGAAGACAACTTCAATACAGATGCCTACTTGGCTAACCAATACGAGGGTTTGGTAAAAAGCCCACTTCAGGATTTGAATCCAAACCGCGATACTCGTAAGGTTATTATGGAGGATGGCATTTTGCTTCCCCGCTACCGCCTCCCAACCGAAGCTGAATGGGAGTATGCCGCACTCGGATTGGTTGGTAACACCGTTTATGAGCGCGTAACCGAGCGGAAAATCTATCCATGGAATGGCCATGTGGTGCGGAATGCAGATGAAAAATACCGCGGTGAAATGTTGGCCAACTTCAAGCGTGGACGAGGTGATAACATGGGAACCGCAGGATTCTTGAACGATAATGCCGACATCACAGCCCCCATCATTTCCTATGTTCCCAACGATTATGGTCTCTACAATATGGGCGGAAATGTAGCTGAATGGGTAGCTGATGTTTATCGTCCATTGTCTCCTGAAGACAAGGAAGATTTCAACCCTTATCGTGGAAATGTCTTCAAAACCCAACTGTTGGATGAAGAAGGTCAGGTTGCAGAAAAAGACTCCCTTGGCCGTATCATGTATCGCGATGTTACCGAGGCTGAAAACGAGGGAAGGAGAAACTACCGCAAGGCCGATAATATCAATTTCTTGGATGGTGATGAGCCAGATTATGTGGAGTACAAGTTCGGCGTAACTTCCATGATAGACGATCAGGCCCGTGTCTACAAAGGTGGATCGTGGAAAGATCGTGCCTATTTTATGTCTCCCGGATCGCGTCGATTCCTAGACCAGAGACTTTCTACCGACTACATAGGATTCCGTTGCGCCATGCAGCGTGTAGGAAGCCCGGTAGGTTTCTCACAGAAAAAAGCTAAATAATAACTTTCCGCTTCGCAGAATAAAAGCCTCCGCTAACTCGGAGGCTTTTTTGTTTTATTTGCACTGTGCAGGATTTGATAAGCATATTCTCAGATAGAACCCATTTAAATAAAAAATGAAAAAACTTCTTCTGTCGTTCATTCTAGCCACTTGGTCTGTAGTTGCTTTAGCTCAGGGAATCGATAAGCCACAATACCAAATTGTCACACATAGAGCTGGAACCTACTTGGGCACCATCAACATCGAATTGTTTCCGCTCATAGCGCCCTTACACACACAGAACTTCGACAGCCTCGTCAACGAGCAGTTTTTCGATAGCACCGCATTCCATCGCGTTGTACCAGGATTTGTAATACAAGGAGGCGACCCAAACACCATCAGTGGACCCATTTCCACTTGGGGACAAGGGCAGCCTTGGCAACAAACCGTACCAGCCGAATTCAACGCTGTTAGACATGTTAGGGGAATACTTGGTGCTGCCCGAGACAATGATCCAAACAGTGCCAATTCCCAATTTTATATCTGTGTAGCCAACTCCACATTCCTGGATGGAAACTATACTGTGTATGGCAAGGTAACTAGCGGCATGAATATTGTCGATACCATAGTGGCCTCACCTCGCAATGCGAACGATGTGCCTTTGCAGAAAATCGAAATGTTTGTTACCTATACAGGCGTCAACGACAGCATTCCAACAGCACCAACCTTGAATAGTCCGGCAAACGGAGCAACCGGCATATTGAACACTCAACAATTCACATTCAGCAATGTTCCCGGAGCTGTTTTATATACTCTACAATTGAGCACCGATGTCAATTTCTCTACGATTAATCACAGCGTAAACACTGGAGGAACATCGGCTATCGTAAGCAACCTGATGGGGTCTACCAATTATTATTGGAGGGTGATAGCTAACAACGGTGGACATGAAAGCCCTCCCTCCTCTCCTAGATCTTTCACATCGGCAACCGCGGCCACAACGCTGATATTTCCAGCCGACTCCGCATTAGGAGTAAGCACCAATCCTGTCTTCCAATGGTCGCCCGTAACCAATGCCACAAGCTATACTTTACAAGTAAGCACCTCGGCAACCTTTACAACACAAACCATGGTTTATAACACCGTCGGCATATCCTCCACCTCGCAGCAGGTAACAGGACTTAACCCAAACACTCTTTATTATTGGAGAGTGAGGACAGCCAATGGCACAGAACAAGGTTTTTATTCGCCGAAATTCGTCTTCAGTACCTTATTGACAACCATAGATGAATCAGCACTTCCATTTCAACTTCTACAGTTGTATCCAAATCCCACCCACGATCAATTAATTTTGGTTGTTGATGACATCAAGATTGATATTTTAAGTGCGATTTTGAAAGACATGAAAGGTAAAACGGTTTTGACTCAGTCTATCGACACAAGGGAGAAACAACATCAAATTCATTTGCACAATATACCTCAAGGAGCATATTTGCTAGAGTTGAAATCGGCTGGTGGCAGCATCAACCGCAAGGTCATAAAACTTTAAGCCGCCAAACCACATACCATAAGCCACGAATACAAAAAACACCATGGAAGCATTGCGCAGGGTTTATGAAGCATACTTGTCTGGTTCGGGGATTTGCACCGACACAAGAAAAATCACAAATGGATGTATCTTCTTTGCTTTGAGAGGAGATAATTTCAATGGGAATCTTTTCGCCCAACAGGCTTTAGACACTGGAGCCTCCATGGCTGTGGTAGATGATGACACACTGCCCGCCAACGATAAGTTCATAAAAGTAGACCAAGTGTTATCTTTCCTGCAAGAGCTGGCCTTGTTCCACCGAAAAAACCTTCACATTCCTGTAATTGGAATTACAGGCAGTAACGGAAAAACAACCACCAAGGAGTTGGTCAGTCGCGTGCTCTCAAAAAAGTACAAAACCTATTTCACTCAGGGAAACCTGAACAATCACATTGGCGTTCCACTCACCTTGTTATCTATTCCGAAAAACACCGAAATGGCTGTGGTGGAGATGGGGGCCAATCATCGGCATGAAATCGGTTTTCTTTGCTCGATTGCACAACCAACACATGTACTGATTACCAATGTAGGTTTGGCACATCTTGAAGGATTTGGAGGTTTTGAAGGTGTGAAGCTGGGCAAAGGAGAAATGTATAGCCATGCGAAAAACAACGAGGCACTCGTTTTCATCAACAAAAGCAATCCACATTTGACTGGCATGCTCGGTGAATACGAAAGGGTATTTACTTATGGCTACTCTGCGGATTGCAGCATAACAGCCGAACCTTTGACTTCAAAGCAATATGTGAGCTTGAAATGGAAAAGCATCCATGATTTACAATGGCAAACTGTAAATTCGAATATAACCGGGGCTTATAATCTGGAAAACATCGTTGCCGCTATAGCCGTAGGATCTCATTTCGGAGTGTCAGATGAGGATATCGTTTCAGCCATTGAATCTTATTCACCCGACAACCAACGCTCGCAAGAACTGAAGAAAGGTGAAACCACCATTATCCTCGACGCCTACAATGCGAATCCCACCAGCATGGAGGCAGCTATACGCAATTTCCAAAACAGCTTCTCTGGGATTCGAATGCTATTTCTTGGCGATATGCTTGAACTTGGAGAAACTGCCCCGAAAGAACATTTGAAGCTGATCGAGCTCGCCCTTGAGGGAGACTTTGAAAAACTGATTTTAGTCGGACCATTATTCAAAGAGGCTGCAATTGCAATTACTGATAAAAAAATCATTTGCCTTCCTGACTCAATTGCCGCAGCCGATTGGCTCAAGTCCAACCCTCCCGGTAAGAGCTCCATTCTTATCAAAGGATCGAGAGGCTCCAAAATGGAAAAGGTTTTGGACGCTTTTTAAATTGAAACGAATCTTCTAAGATTTACTTCCGCCAAAAAGTTTGAGCGGATTCCAAGTGGATGGTTGTTCATCATCGTAATAACCATAGCCGCCATAACCGTAGCCGTAGCCGCCATAACCGTAGCCGTAACGCTGTCCAAGTCTGGAGTCGTTGAGAAGGAGACAAATGTTGGATATTTTCTGTTGCTCCACCAACTCATTCAACGAACGGATGTACTCACGCTTGGAATAATTCTCACGAACCACATAAATGTTGAGATGCGACTGATTTTTTATCAGGAATGCATCCGAAACAATACCAAGTGGCGGTGTGTCCACGATAATGAAGTCGTACATACTGGACAGCTCCTTGAAAAGGGATTCCAATTCGGGCTTGGCCAATAATTCAGATGGATTGGGTGGCACTGGACCAGCCGGAATGATATCCAGGTTTTTCACTCCCGTGGGGTAAATAAGAGACTCCACCTTCTCGCCTCCAATCAAATATGTTACTATACCCTTATCATTCGCAAGCTTGAAATCTTGATACAACTTAGGTTTACGCAAGTCCATTCCTAGTATAATGACCTTGTGATCTTGCATTGCAAGTATGGACGCCAGATTCAGCGTAACGAATGATTTGCCCTCACCGCCAACGGAACTTGAAACCATAATAATCTTATTTCCGGTTTGAGAGCCGAAATACTGCAGGTTGGTTCGTACCGAACGGAATGCTTCAGCAATCCTCGACTTGGGGTTATTATTCACTACCAAGTTATCGCTGCGCTTTACATGTCCAATTACACCCAAGATGGGTATTTCCGTCAACTTGACGAGTTCGTCACGGCTAGATACAGTGGTTTGGAAAATCCGCATGGCAACAATTACCACCAACGGTAACAGCAATGCCAAAATCAACGAAATAGCCAACACCAACTTCTTATTGGGCTCAACAGGCTCATCAGCTACGACCGCCTTATCCAAAACCTTGTTGTCGGAAATAGCAGCCGCTTTGGCAATAGCCGTTTCAGCCTTTTTTTGAAGTAGGTATATGTAAATATTTTGGTTTACTTCGAAGCGGCGCTGTATGGCCAACAACTGCCTTTCAATTTCGGGCATCTTTCGGATTTTACCCTCATACTCGCTTAGTTCTGCATTCAAAGCAGCGGTTGATGACTGAATGTTCTTACGAATGGATTTGATATTCTCGATGAGTGAGGCTCGAGTGTCGGCAATTTGTTGGTCTACTATGGCGACAGCCGGAGTGGTGCTCTTTACACCAAAAGAAAGGCTCTTGCGCTTAGACTGGAGTTCTTGGTATTTGGTAATTAATTCTATCAACAAAGGGTCGGGTATTCCCATAGCCGATGGAGCCATCTCAGTCAAATCAGCACTGGTGGAAACATACTGCAACAGATTGTCGAGCGACTTCAATGTGATTTCCGATTTCACCTTCTCCATATCCACCGCATTCAGCCTTTCCAAAAATGCCTTGCTTTCCTCTCCAAGATTCACGGTTTGATTGCTCTCCTTAAACTTCTGAAGTTCCACCTCGACATCACCCACTGCCTTACTAGTTTGATCCAATTGCTGATCTACGAATTCCAAAGTCAAGGACGCTACAGATGTCTTATCTAGAATATCTCGTTTGATATAAACCTCGCACAATTTGTTAAGCACATCAGCCGCCCTCTCAGGAATCTCGTCTCTGAAGGTGAGTTCCACGATGGTGGCATCTTTATCGGGCGATTCGATTTTCAACCTTCCAATCATATCGGCTATTTGCTGGTTTGAGTCATGGATAAAAAACTCGTAGTCGGCATATTCCTTTTTGCGGACAAAATCGTCCACCTGTTCGATTGTCAGCTTGAAATGCTCCGAAACAAACGGGCTGCCAAAAGTTCCCTGCTTGGAAAAATCATAGCGCATACCTGATGGGTCGGTTGCTGAAACGGAGAGCGTAAACTGGTTGTCGGATTTGAAAGAGATGGAAAATGGAATATCCCTCAACCATCTTGGAACATCCACAATGGTATCAACCTTAACAATAAAAGGATGTTTTTTGTATCGAGGAATGTGAGGGAAAACAGATGTGTTGAAGTAACTGACTCCGATACCTAACTCATCGATGGTCTGGCTCATAACAGCCCTGGAGCCCAAAATACCTTTTTCAGTAGCTACATTGGCTTGTTCTCCGAACAAATCCCCGGCTATGAAGTCCTCCATTTTGATGGAAGGCTTGTTCGACTCTTCAATCAAAACACTTGCTCCCGATTCATATACAGGAAGCGTTGTTTTCAAATAAAGATAGGCGAGTGTGATAAACACCACTATCGAGGCCACAAACCACCAACGGTTCGCCCTGATCTCATCGGCAAATCCCGACAAGTCAATGTCATCGCCATTTGGATTGACTCCTGGTTTATTGTTGGTCATGGATTAGTTAGTCTCCCTTAATACCAAAGAGGTTATTAAGGTTAGTGTGGCTAGAATGGATGTTACAACTGCAACGGTTGGACTGATGGTGGCTACGCCCCTCCTACGGATGGGCTGAACATATACGACATCATCTGGATGCAACCATGCTACCTCAGAATCGAGTGGCTGCTTTGATGTGAGGTCAACGACTATCTCCTTGTATCCATCCTGGGTTTGCCGAATAACCTTTACTGTTTTTCTGTTTCCGAAATAAGTTAAATCACCGGCCATGCCCAGGCCCTCCAACATGGAAATTTTTTCATTTGGTATATAATATAGACCGGGCTTATTCACCTCACCCAAAATGGTGACTTTGAAACTGAGTTTTTTCAGGATGATTACAGGGTCATCCATGAAGGTTTTGAATTTGGCAACAACAGCTTGTCGAGCTTCCTGAATCGACAATCCGCCAACGGCAACTTTTCCCGCGAGCGGTATTTCGATATTACCTTCCGGATCAACCAAGATACCTTTTTCGTAGGAAGTACGGTTATCAACCATTTGCCTTTCAACGGTAGCTGCGATTCCTGGAAACGCGTCTGAATTGACCGAATATACCTGAACCGAGAGAATATCGCCAGGATGAATACGGAGTACGAACTCCGGACTCTTGCCGTTACCAGCGCCTTCCTCATGCTGCAAATAGGAGAATTTCTTCAAATTGATACATGACTGGAATGAAAATGCCAGTAGCAGGATTGATATGCAGCGTAGGATGTTCGACATGTGTTTTTGGGAATCGCTTATTGAAGCAAACCCCTTGCGATAACGATTTTTTGAATTTCTGATGTTCCCTCGTAAATCTGAGTGATTTTGGCGTCACGCATCAAGCGCTCTACATGGAATTCCTTCACATATCCGTATCCACCATGCACCTGCACGGCCTCCACCGTAGTGTCCATAGCAACCTTGGATGCATATAGTTTGGCGATGGAACTCGCTTGTCCGTAATCGGCTCCCTGGTCCTTCAACCAAGCAGCTTTCAAACAAAGCAATCGGGCGGCTTCGATTTCAGTAGCCATATCTGCCAACTTGAATTGTATAGCCTGGTGGTGGCTGATCTCCTTACCAAAGGCCTTGCGTTCTTTCGAATATTTCAATGCCAACTCAAAAGCACCAGAAGCGATTCCCAAGGCTTGAGCAGCAATTCCAATGCGTCCACCAGTAAGGGTTTTCATGGCGAACTTGAAACCGAATCCGTCTTCCCCTATTCGATTTACCTTTGGCACCTTGACATCAGTGAACATAAGCGAGTGCGTATCGGAACCACGAATGCCAAGTTTATTTTCTTTTGGGCCAATTGAGAAGCCGGCCATATCCTTCTCGACAATCAGGCAATTGATACCGCGATGGCCTTTGGCTACATCTGTCTGAGCCATTACCAGATAAACTCCTGCACTGCTGCCGTTGGTTATCCAATTTTTAGTGCCGTTCAGCAGATAGTGATCTCCCATGTCAATGGCCGTTGTGCGCTGGGATGTAGCATCCGAGCCAGCTTCTGGCTCAGAGAGACAAAAGGCTCCTATGATTTCTCCTTTGGCCAAGGGCACTAGGTATTTTTGCTTCTGCTCCTCGTTTCCAAATGTTTCCAAGCCCCAACAAACTAACGAGTTGTTTACCGACATCACTACAGATGCCGATGCATCAACCTTGGAAATCTCTTCCATAGCCAACACATAGGAAATAGTATCCAATCCAGCTCCACCATACTTGGGATCCACCATCATTCCCATGAACCCTAATTCGCCAAGCTTTTTAATTTGCTCTGCTGGAAATTTCTGATGTTCGTCCCTCTCGATAACTCCGGGTAATAATTCGTTCTGTGCAAAATCCCTAGCGGCTTGTTGAACCTGCAAGTGCTCTTCAGTCAATTCAAAATGCATAAAGTTGATATTTGGAGGTCGTAAAATTAGTTTTTTTACCCCCTTGAATGCCGGTCTGAACCAAAGTTTTACTACTTTGTTAATCAAAGTCAAACACCTTTTAATGCCACCCCGCAAATGGATTCATTAGTATCAGAAAATCAATTGATTGCGGGTGTGATGTCCGGCACATCCTTGGATGGCTTGGACATTGCGTTCTGTAGGTTCGTGGCTCAAGGACCACAGGTGGGATTCGAACTGGTATACGCCGAAACGGTTCCATACGATCAAGAGCAGAAAGCCCAGCTTTCTGGAGCGTTTCATTTGGATGGCTCCGCATTGATCAAGCTCCATGCCGATTTCGGCAAGTTCATAGGCGAAACCGTCATGCGGGTTGGTGAGGAAAACGGATGCTTTCCTGACCTGATTTCATCCCATGGACACACTGTTTTCCATAGACCCGACTTAGGTTACACCTATCAGATGGGGTCGGGTGCGTCCATTGCAGCGGTGTCAGGCGTTGATACCGTTTGTGATTTTAGAACAACTGATGTTGCGCTTGGTGGACAAGGTGCTCCGCTAGTTCCCATTGGTGACCAACTGTTATTCGGGGGTCATCGGTTTTGCTTGAATCTGGGAGGCATCGCTAACATTTCCTACGAAGAAGGAGGAGAAATCATAGCCTTCGACATTTGTCCAGCGAATATGGCTTTGAATCTGCTTGCAAACCAAGCTGGACTTGATTTCGATAATAAGGGCGAATTGGCGATGTCTGGACAACTGAACAACCAACTTTTGGATAAGTTAAACGGATTGGACTTATACAAGACCAAAGGACCTGTCTCGCTCGGAAGGGAGTGGTTTGAAGAACAATTCATGCCCCTTATTCTGCAAAATGAAATCCCTCTTCCAGATCGACTAAGAACCATTTCGGAACATATTGCACTACGCATCTCATCCGTGCTTTTTGATTCGCCAGGCACCACCATGCTCACCACAGGCGGAGGTGCGTTCAACGACTTCTTAGTCGAAACCATAGAGGAAAAAGTTTCCTCCCACGGCATTCATGTTGTAGTACCTGACGCCGAAATCGTGGCATTCAAAGAAGCCATCGTTTTTGCATTACTTGGTTGGTTGCGAACCCAGGAAGATGTAAACACGCTCGCCTCTGTGACAGGCGCAAAAAATAATTCCATCGGTGGTTGCGTTTACCTTGGGGCTTGAATGCCTTTGTAAACGCTATCTTCGCCCGCCAATAATGAACACCAAGAATCTCATGCTTAACATTTCCTTCGACCCTTTTCCAGTTTTGACTACAGAAAGGCTAGTGCTTCGCCGTTTGACAGAGGCTGATGCCGAATCCGTTTTCCAGCTTAGACGGGATGAGAATCTGATGAAATATGTGGCAAGGCCTTTGGCCAAAAGTATCGAAGACGCCATAGCGTTGATCCACAAAGTAGAGAACGGTATTAAGAACAATGAGTCAATCAATTGGGGTATTACCTTGAAAGGCCATGACAAGGTCATTGGTGTGGCTGGTATCGTTAGAACCACGCCCGAACACCACCGTGGGGAAATCGGTTATCTGCTTGCTTCCGAACACCAACGGAAAGGTTTTACAGCCGAAGCCATCAAGGAAATCCTGTTTTACGGGTTCGAAAAACTAGGGCTACACCTCATTGAAGCCATCACGGACCCCAGAAATACAGCATCCATATCGGTATTGAAAAAACTGGGGTTTTCTATGGATGGCCACTTTCGCGAAAACACCTTGTATGAAGGCCAGTTCCTCGATTCCATGCACTTTTCCTTGCTCTCCAAGGATTTCAAACGATAATCAGCCAGCAAGGCCATGAAAAGTCCAGTGCATATCTTTGCGACTTGATAACTCATGCCCATGTTGGATAAACTGAAGAAATTCGAAGAGCAAAGGCCTGAAATCGTCTTCGAGTGGAAAGACCGTGAAACTGATGCCGAAGGATGGCTGGTCATCAATTCTCTAAGAGGAGGCGCCGCCGGCGGTGGAACTAGGATGCGTAAAGGACTCGACAAACACGAGGTTACTTCGCTTGCAAAAACGATGGAGGTGAAATTCTCCGTTGCAGGACCACAAATAGGTGGTGCCAAATCAGGCATAAATTTCGACCCAAGCGATCCAAGAAAGGAAGGTGTTCTGAGAAGATGGTTCAAAGCCGTCCATCCCATATTAAAACATTATTATGGAACAGGGGGCGATTTAAATGTAGATGAAATTCACGATGTGATTGCCATAACTTCCGAAAACGGACTATTACATCCGCAAGAAGGGGTTGTTAACGGACATTTGGGCAGTGATGAAAAAACGCGTCACGAAAAAATATTGCGTTTGCGAATGGGAGTTGTACTTCCCGTTACCACCCCAGGATTGCGCGTACCATGTGAAAAAAATTATACGGTCGCTGATATGATCACGGGGTTCGGTGTTGCCGAATCCATCAGGCATTTCTATGAGCTCTCCGGTAAAGAACTCAAAGGAAAAAGAGTCATCATTCAAGGATGGGGCAATGTTGGTGCTGCAGCAGGATATTACTTATCAAAATGCGGAGCCTCCATATCTGGAATAATAGATCGAGATGGAGGTGTTCTTAAGCCACAAGGCTTCACTTCAGCTGAAATTTCACATCTCTTCATGGGAAGGGATGGAAACAGACTTGTTGCACACGACATGTTGTCCTTCGAAGAAATCAATGCCCAAATTTGGGACAGTGGAGCAGAAATATTCGTTCCTGCTGCTGCATCCCGTCTGGTTAATCGAGAGCAACTCGATAGGATGATCAACGCCGGCTTGGAAACCATTTCCTGTGGAGCGAATGTCCCTTTCGCCGACAAGGAGATTTTTGTGGGTCCAACTGCAGCCTACGCCGATTCCAGAATCGCACTGATTCCCGACTTCATTTCCAACTGCGGCATGGCTAGAGTGTTCGCTTACTTGATTACCGATGACGGAGAAGTCACAGATCAAGCCATTTTTGAAGATGTTTCATTTGTAATCAGGGATTCCATAGAAGCCATAAAAGCAAAAAACAGTTTGCTCACAGGAATTGCAGGAACCGCTTTCTCCATTGCATTGGATAAATTGAAAAACTGATGTCGATGTTCGACTGGTCTATATTGAACGAGGTCTATTTCGGAAATACCGTGGCAAATTATTTATGGTTTGCCGCAATCATTCTGGTTGGATTGGTTTTCAAAAAGGCCCTGTCTAAACTTTTCTCCTTAGCACTGTTCAGCTTGATCAAGAAAGTTTCAGGATCGGCTACATCCAACGAGTTCCACGAGCTGCTGAAAAAGCCCTTCTCCTTGCTCATGATGCTTGTTGTGGGATATTTCGCTTTCAAACAATTGGAATTTCCTTGGGACCAACCCACCCTTGCTGACAAATGGAAGCCAGCAGTTCATGTCTTGGGTATCATATTCCGCATCGCGTTGATTGTTTCCATCACTTGGATTTTCCTTCGGGTGGTTGATTTTTTTGCGCTCATTTTATTTCACAGGGCGGCAAAAACAGAGTCGAAACTGGATGATCAACTTGTGCCCTTTTTCAGGGATGGGTTGAAGATCCTGGTTGTGATTCTGAGTTTCTTTTTTATGCTCGCATCTGTATTCGATGTGAATGTTGTCACCTTGGTAGGTGGATTGGGTATTGGAGGGTTGGCCGTGGCATTGGCCGCGAAAGAAACCTTGGAGAACCTATTGGGATCGTTCACGATTTTCCTTGATAAACCTTTCACGGTTGGTGATCAAATCAAGATTGGAAATGTAACAGGGCATGTCGAAGCCATCGGATTACGCAGTACTAGGGTGAGGACACTTGAAAAAAGCATCGTATCCGTGCCCAATAAAAAAATGGTTGATGCCGAATTGGAAAACATTACCGAAAGATGCCTGTGGCGTGTTAAATTCCATATTGGAATCAATTACTCCACAGGTCCGGATAACCTCGAAAAAATCCTCGAGGATATCAGAAACTATCTTGATCAAAATGAAAAAATAGATGTCAATCCCATTGTTCGCTTCGAGTCGCTCGGCCCAAGCTCGCTGGATGTTTTGATTACTTACATGGTGAAAACAAACGAATACGAGGAAATGATTGTGGAAAGGGAGAGGATCAATTTTGAAATCATGCGCATAGTCAAGTTGAATCATTCAGACTTTGCGTTCCCTTCAACCAGTGTATACATAGAAAAAGCAGGCAAGGTCAATGGGTAAATACAACCAATTCAAAGCCATGCTTGCCATCACCAGGGCAAGCCTTAGATCCATCACTAGAAGCCCTTCAGCGGTCGTTTTCACACTGCTTTTTCCCCTCATTTTCATTCTCGTTTTCGGATTTATTGGAGGCAGCGAAGTGAAAATGAAAATCGGACTGCTTTCCGGAACTGAAAAAAACAATGTATTGTTCGAGGAAATCCGTAAGCTGCCAGGAGTCAACCTACTGGAGCAGCCCGAACCTGAATTGCTGGAGCTTGCATCCAAGGGCAGGATTGATGCCGTAATAAGAGTTCGATTGAATCCCGAACCATCTGGACCGGAATACATCCTAGAGGTAAATCCATCCACTGCAAGCCCGGAAAAAGGAAAATTGTTTCTATCGCTCACTGAAAACATTATTTACAAATACAACACCGGTAATCTACCTTCTGAAAACATCAAGGCCGAGTTGCGTCAAGGAGAAGTGTCTGGAAGGAAATTTGCAATGATTGATTTTATTCTTCCTGGTCAACTTGGCTTCTCGATACTTAGTACGGGCATTTTTGGTACTGCATTTGTTTTTTTCAACCTCAGACAGACACTGGTAATCAAACGGTTTTTCGCCACTCCGATTCAAAAACCATTCATCATATTGGGAGAAGCTTTGAGTAGGATGGTGTTCTCCTTGACAGGAGCTTTGTTCATCATCGTTGTTGGTTATTTCTTTTTCGGATTTACTCTAGTGAATGGAGCTGCTACAGCCATTCAAATGATGTTATTGGCGGCACTTGGCTTGATTGTATTCATGGGGTTTGGGTTTGTTATTTCCGGTGTGGCTCGTAACGAATCAATGATTCCTCCACTGGCAAACCTGATCACCCTACCTCAATTTTTACTGTCTGGAACATTCTTTCCAATTGACTCCTTCCCAAACTGGCTCCAACCCATTTGCCAGGTTCTACCATTGACTTATTTGAACGACGCATTGCGAAAAATTGCGTTCGAGGGGGTTGGGTTCTCTGAAATCGGACTACATGTTTTGGTGATTGTAGGCTGGGGTGTCTTGGCTTACTCATTGGCCGTCAGGGTATTCAGATGGGAATAAGGTCCTAGGGGCTAGGAAGGTTAACTCGAGAACCTTTCGTTTGTTTAAACAACCGATAACATTCGTTTCGTAACTAAATTTGCATAACCTAATTTAAAAATAACCATGTTGATTTATGTCATTGTCATTGCTTTCATGCTCATCGGATGGGTGGTCAGCGCTAGACTCAAAAACAAGTTCAAAAAATACTCGGAGGTAACCATTGGCTCCGGTCTATCCGGCAGGGAAATTGCTGAGAAGATGCTTCACGATCATGGCATCCGCGATGTGCGTATCATTTCCGTAGAAGGGAAATTAACGGACCACTACAACCCTCTGGATAAAACCGTAAACCTCAGCCACGATGTTTATTACGGCCACCACGCTGCTGCCGCTGCAGTGGCTGCCCACGAGGTTGGTCATGCTGTGCAACATGCTCAAGCATACAGTTGGCTTCAGTTCCGCTCCGCAATGGTGCCTATTGTAAGCTTTGGTTCCAAGTGGGTGCAATGGGTGTTACTAGCCGGCGTTTTACTGCTTAACACCTTCCCTCAATTATTGCTGATCGGTATTGTGATGTTTGCAGCGATCACCTTGTTCAGCTTCATTACGCTTCCTGTAGAATTCGATGCCAGTAATCGTGCCATGGCATGGTTGCAGTCGAGCCGCTCTGCCAATACTGGCGAATTGGTCATGGCTAAAGATGCTCTTAAATGGGCTGCTATGACATATGTGGTTGCCGCACTCTCTGCTTTAGCCACATTGCTCTATTATGTAATGCTATATTTGGGTCGTAGAGAGTAAATACCAAGAGTTGATTCCACATAAATAAAAGCCCCTTTGCAAGTCGGAGGGGCTTTTTAGTTTTGGTACGGTCCGGTAATTAAATTAAGCCTTGTAAAATCATAATGTAATTGGATAACGAGGTCCAGCCAACAAATAAGAAAAGGGAACCTAACGGTTCCCTTTCGAGGTCGCGAGCAGATTCGAATCCGCCTGCGGCGGATACAAGGTTTGCAGACATAAAAAAGAAAAGGGAACCTAACGGTTCCCTTTCGAGGTCGCGAGCAGATTCGAATCCGCCTACGGCGGATACAAGGTTTGCAGACATAAAAAAGAAAAGGGAACCTAACGGTTCCCTTTCGAGGTCGCGAGAAGATTCGAATCCGCCTGCGGCGGATACAAGGTTTGCAGACATAAAAAAGAAAAGGGAACCTAACGGTTCCCTTTCGAGGTCGCGAGCAGATTCGAACTGCTGTACAAGGTTTTGCAGACCTCTGCCTAGCCACTCGGCCACGCGACCATTATTGTGCAAAGGTACGAATATCAGCGACATCGAACCCAAGTGTGTGGCTTAACGGAAGATCATTCTAAAAGTTACTTAATAAATCGAAAAATCGTCTGATATGCAAAAAACAGCAGCCTCAACATCGCCATTCACAGGAGGTCTCAGTTTCTTGATTTTCAATTCTATGTGCTTTTTTCCGGGGATTTTCTTTTGCAAGGCATCCAAGATCCTTCCTGCTACATGTTCGATGAGTTTGGACCTGACAGCCATTTGTTCCCGGACCACATCGCTGACCATGACATAGTCCACGGTATGATCTAAATCATCCGTTTCTACGGATTTCATCAAATCTGTTGTCACGGTTACATCAACAAAATATTCACCACCAATAAAACCTTCTTCATCCATGCAACCATGGTATGCGTAGCATCTGATCCCTTGAATAGTGATGGAAGTCTTCATTAACTACCCTTTCTCTCCTCTTTTGCCCAAGTGTCTTTTAATGTCACCGTGCGATTGAATACAGGCTTGTCTGATGTACTTTTTTTGTCGACACAGAAATACCCCTTACGCAAAAACTGAAATTTGTCGCCAACCTTAGCCTTTGCGACACTAGGTTCGGCCATAGCCGCGTCTATTACATGAAGGCTTTCTGGATTTATATAATCTTTGAAATCGCCATCTTCGGAAGAGGGGTCCTCGACACGGAAAAGCCGATCGTATAATCGAACCTCCACCGGAACGGCAGTTTCCATAGCAACCCAATGCAAGGTTCCTTTCACATTGATTCCACTGGTATCGTTTCCGCTTTTGCTTTCAGGAATATAAGAGCATCTTATCTCGGCAATTTGCCCATTTTCATTTTTGGTGAACGACTCGCATTTAATGATGTAGGCATGCTTCAAGCGAACCATGAGCCCGGGCGCTAGACGGAAATATTTTTTTTCAGCCACCTCCCTGAAATCCTCTCTTTCAATCCAAAGATCTCTTCCGAAAGGGATATCTCTATAACCACCCTTGTCGTCCGCTTCGGGATTATTCTCTCCTTTTAAAATCTCGGTTTGTCCATCAGGGTAGTTTTCTATTACCAATCTCACTGGATCCAATACCACCATTCCGCGATTAGCGATTTTATTCAGGTCTTCGCGAATGCAAAACTCCAATAAGCCCACATCAATGATGTTTTCCCTTCTGGCGACACCGATTTTTTCGGCAAACATGCGGATACTTTCTGGCGTATAGCCGCGTCTACGCAACCCACTGATGGTAGGCATGCGTGGATCATCCCATCCATCAACATGTTTTTCCTGTACTAATTGCAACAGTTTCCGTTTGCTCATAACTGTATAAGTCATGTTCAATCGAGCAAACTCAAATTGCTTGCTTGGGAATATATCCAATTTTTCAATGAACCACTCGTAAAGAGGCTTGTGGACCTCGAACTCGAGCGTACAGATGGAATGAGTGATTTGCTCTATGGAGTCGGATTGCCCGTGTGCAAAGTCATACATCGGATAAATGCACCATTTATCACCTGTGCGATGATGATGCGCATGTTTGATTCGATACATCAACGGATCACGCAGGTGCATATTAGGAGATGCCATATCGATCTTGGCGCGAAGTACTTTATCGCCTTCCTTGAATTCCCCATTGCGCATACGAGCAAAAAGATCCAGGTTTTCGTCAATCGTTCTTAATCGGCAAGGACTATCCTTACCCGGAGTGGTTGGCGTGCCCTTGGCAGCGGCAATTTCCTCCGCTGTACTGTCATCCACATACGCCAAACCCTTTTTTATTAGCTCAACGGCGAAAACATACAACTGCTCGAAGTAATCAGACGCGTAGAGTTCGTTAGCCCAATTGAAACCAAGCCATTGAATATCCTCTTTGATACTCTCAACATATTCGGTATCCTCCGTAACCGGGTTCGTGTCGTCAAAACGCAAATTAGTCGTACCTCCGAATTTGGCAGCAAGACCGAAGTTGAGACAAATCGATTTGGAGTGCCCAATATGAAGATAACCGTTGGGTTCGGGAGGGAATCTGGTCAAAACACGACCATTATGCTTTCCGGCGGCAACATCCGCAGCAATGATTTCCTCTAAAAAGTTAGGGCCTTTTTCCTTTTCCATGAGGGCAAATTTACGGAAAGGGACAAACTCCCCCACTTCCTATTTGCTTTTCTTTTCCTGCTGTTTGAAATATTTTCTGAAAAGGAAATTGCTTCTCATGGCCTTTAGGTTTTCATTGAGCAACTCCGTGCTCTGTTTAAGATTATGAACACCCTCCTTGACCTCACCTGCCAGAACACTATCATTATTCACTTTGTAAACCAAACCATTCGGATTGTTCATTCCAGATGTGAATTTGCTTAAGCCTTCCACCACCTTGTTGAGACTGTCACTAACTTCTTCTAAGTTGGCAACTGTCAACTTTAAGCCCTGTGCGGCCTTTGGATCCTTAATTAAAACCCCTGCCAACCCTTCTCCCTTGTTAATGGATTCCGCAAGACTTCCAATTTGCAAGGTAACCTTATTGGCATTTACAGATGCTTCCCTAATAGCTTGCAGTGCAACCCTGATATTATCAGCCGCCACAGAATCCTCTATTAGCCGAAGCAAACCCTTATCGGTGTTAATTCGCGCGGTGAAACTGCGCAGATCCGTGGTGATTGCTTCCAGATTATCATTGGTAGCATTCAGTGTTCGAATCATCTCGTCCGTCTCTACAGGCCTCAGTGAAGCAATCACATCTCCATCAATAACAGCCTCAGATGGTCCCTTGCCTGGGTTGATATTTACGAGTTTGTTTCCCATCAATCCATCGGTACCAACCGAAGCCGTAGCGTTTTTCTTAATGTATTGGCTATGCTTTTTTTCGATAACCATGTAAACCGAAACACTTGAATCGTTTTCGATACGGATTTTGTCCACGGTTCCTATATCGATACCGGCATATCTCACATTATTGCCTTGCATCAACCCATTCACATTGTAGAATTGTGAAGAAATACGAATTGTACTGCTGAACAAACTTTGTTTACTACCAATGAGATAAAGGGCTACTACAAGGACAAGTGTGCCTATGGACACAAATAGACCAAGTCGAATGTTGCTGGGTGTGTTTTTATTCATATGACTCCTTCAAAAAATTGTTTTACGATGGGATCAGTAGATGATTTCAGTACATCGAAAGTGCCTTGGGCGTGGTTTTTGCCTTCAGACAACACAATCACCGAGTTGGCAGTCATTCGAGCCACTTGCATATCGTGGCTGATGATGACAGATGAGGTATTGTATTTCTGCTGTAAATCCATAATTAATTCTACAATCTCTCGGCCAGTGATTGGATCAAGTCCCGTGGTGGGCTCATCATACAATACGATTTCAGGTCTCAGTATTAAAGTGCGAGCTAATCCGATACGCTTCCTCATGCCTCCGGAAAGATCGGCGGGCATCATCTCGGCAGCATGAAGTAGACCGACATTCTCCAACGCCTCGTTTATCCTGTTCTCGGCATCCTGCTTTGTGATGTCGAACCAATGTCTTCGCATTGGAAACTCCAAATTTTCCCGAACAGTCATGGAATCGTATAGGGCGCTATTCTGAAAAAGAAAGCCGATTCGAACTCGCATTCGATCGAGCTGATCATGGTCCATTTCAAGAATATCGGTCCCAAGGACATGGATGCTCCCCTCATCTGGCTCTAGCAAACGAACAATGCACTTAATTAAAACCGATTTACCCGAACCCGATTTACCAAGGACAACAATATTGTTTCCTCTTGGCACTTTCATTTCAAACCCGTCCAAGACATGGTTCGTGCCGAAGGATTTTCTCAGATTTGATATTTCGATTACATTTTCCAGCATGTATTAGTTCAGGCCTAAAAGATCTGTTATTTGAACTGCGATCAAATCGACAATGAATATGGCAAGAGATGCAACCACTACCGCCGAATTCGCTGAGTGTCCAACACCCTCTGTTCCCTTCTTTGAATGGAATCCTTTGTAACATCCTACGATGCCAATGGCGAATCCAAAAAAATAGGATTTGACAAAGGCTGGAAGAAAGTCGGAATACTCCAACGAATCGAATACTTGATTGGTGTACAGCTTGAAACTTACCACATCCTTCAAGTTGACACCAATGTAGGAGGAGTACAGGGCTAAAGAATCCGACAATACTACCAATACTGGGAGCATCAGTGTAGATGCCAACACTCGTGTAACCACCAAATATTTAAACGGATTGGTTCCTGAAACCTCCATAGCATCAATCTGCTCGGTTACCTTCATTGAACCCAATTCGGCTCCGATACTAGATCCGATTTTACCCGCGCAAATCAATGCAGTAATAACGGGGCCGATTTCCCTGACCACAGAAATGGCCACCATTGACGGAAGCCATGATTCGGCACCAAATTCTTCCAAAGTGGGTCTAGATTGCACCGTGAGAACCATTCCCATGATGGCTGCGGTTATTCCAACAAGCGGCAACGACTTGTAACCAATAATATAGCATTGCCGAAATAGTTCCTGCCATTCATAACGAGGCCTTAGTCCTTCCTTGAAAAAACGAGCGGTAAATGCCGAGATACCTCCTACCTCTTCTAAAAAATCATTCCAGGCATTGTTTTTGCTCATAGTATGAAGCCCATCTGCTTTGCTGCGAATGTAATATAATGGTCCTCAACATAACATGTCTAAAGTCACCCAATAGCAAGGAATTAACCAAGTCAGTACCTTTGTAACATAAACTTTTGACCTAAACCTTTCATTCAAAATGAAATACCTAGTTGCAATAGCCTTGTTGGTCGCCACTGTCCTAGGCTTGAATTTGTCCTCGCCGACCCCTGCCACATCCCAAAACAACCCCAATGGCTCCAGTGAGTTGTCAACGCTGATGAGGGATATGCAGCAGTATACAAACCGAGCAAAAGAGGGCTTGAAATCAGGCGCTAAACCCGAACCATATCCTGCCAAGTTCGATAAGATTCATACCGCTAAAATCACTGAGGGAATGAGTAAAAGTGATTATTATAAATCATTCGCAGACCTATATGTGATGTCGGTGAAGAATTACGCCAAATCCACAAAAGCCGATAGAGTTGAGACTTATAACAACATGGTCTCTGCATGCTTGGCATGCCATTCACAACATTGCCCTGGCCCGGTGCCGGTTATCAAGAAAATGAAGTGGGATCCAAAATGAGTATCATAAGTTAATGACCCCTACGAATGTGTTCTGTCCATTCACAACAGTTACATTGAATAGTGTATCGGGCAACAAGGGCGCAAGCGGACTGACAATCAAACTGTAATTGCCTTCTGTTACACCTGAGATCAGAAAAACCCCACTGCTGTCCGTGTATGAAGAAAAGCTGTTTACACCATCCGTAGCGACAACTGGAACTAAAGCCGTAGAAGGAGACACCGATCCGGAAATGGATCCAGAAATAGCTCGGTCTATCACCCTGATTACCGGCTTGAGTGAATACTCGCCATTGCCTTGATCTACCACGGATTGTCCTGCGTCGAAATCCAAAAGAATGGAATAGTCCACTCCCGAAACAAGATCTTTATGAACCTGTAATTTTAATCCAGATTGCATTGCACTTGGGGTCGATAATGGATAGCTTATTCCGCCGACCACAACTGTGTTGTTCGGACCTAAAATCAATCTAATTTGCTGTAGTTTTCCTGCCAGCATATCACCAGTAGCGATTAGGGTGTCTGCTCCTCCTGTTAAATCAAGTAAATTATATATTCCTGAAGCCACATTCAATGAAATGTTACCAGATTCCGCTCCGGTGACCTCTACCCCAACTATATCAACATTTACCTCATCATAATTACCTGGTGCATCGGTAAGCCGAATCTGTAATCGTGCCTTCTCCTCTGATGTCGACTCCTTTACACATGCCGTAAGCATAGTAAGTGCAATTAACAAGGGGGTCAAATTCAGGAGAAAAGATTGACTGGGATTTTTGGCTAGGTTATTGTTGGACATAGGATAAAAAATTTGGTGAATAAAAAACATTAATATGATTCATCTGTTAAGCAAAAATCATTCACTTACTAAACAATCACAAATACAAATGAAAAAAAACATCCTTTTATTGTCAGTTTTGTCCCTTAGCATTGCGTTTTCCTCTTGGAAACATGTAGATGTATTTAAAGTGGATACATCCAAAAGTTCCGTTGAGTGGTATGCCGAAAAAGTAACAGGTAAACACAATGGCACAATTAATCTTAAGTCCGGTGAAATTTCAAATAACCATGGCCGTTTCGGGGGAAACTTTGTTATGGACATGACATCCATTGTTTGTAAAGATTTACAGGGGGGCAGCAAAACCAAGCTAGAAGGCCACTTGAAATCCGAGGATTTCTTCTCCGTAGAAAAGCATCCTAATGCTTCTTTTGAAATTTCTTCTATGACTCCTTTAAGCGGCGCCAAAGCTGGAGGTCCTAACTTCACAATTGCTGGTAAAATGACCATCAAAGGAATCACCAAAGACATCAGCTTCCCAGCTGTGGTTGCATTTGCTGGTAATGGCATGACAGCCACCGCAGATGTGGTGATAGATCGTTCCAAATACGATGTCCGCTATGGATCCAAATCTTTTTTCAGTGATATTGGCGATAAAGCCATCTATGACGAATTCACTCTCAAAGTGAAGCTTGTGGCAAGTTTGTAATACCAATCAAAAACTATAAAAGGTCCGATTTTATGTCGGGCCTTTTTATTTTATTGATATACTGAGCTTTAGCTGACTTTTCTCTCGGATTTTTTTACAAGAATTTAACCGAATTTTCACTTGAAATGGGCTGTTGATTATCTTAACTTTGCACGGTCTTGAAAATCAAGGACAAGTGATGCGGAAAAGTATTTGTTTTGCTATCTTATTTTTTCTGCTTTCTTGGAGCTCCTACTCCCAAATCACCGTTGCTTTTCAGGGAGGAGAAGGAACTGCTTCTGATAACTGGGATTATCTTCCAATTTCTAGTGCGGGTGGTCCCGCTTCGTTGCTCCCCGGACCACAAGGCACTCAGATCCGAACCGGCACCAAGTCCATTCGTGTGGGTGGAGGAAACTATCAGCTTAACTGCACTGCTGGAAAAAACTGCTATGTAGGTGGTAGCACCGCCGTTGTGGTCGGTTCTATTTCCGGAACCACATTAACTGTGACTTCCGTTATTAGTGGTTCACTCAGTGTGAATACTCCGCTTCAAGGAACTGGAATTGCCCCTGGAACATTCATCTCAGGCCTTGGCACAGGTACCGGATTGACTGGAACCTACACCGTCAACATATCGCAAAACGCTTCATCAACTACCATAACCAACTACAGTGCCGAAGGATGTAATATGCACGGAAAAATCCTTGAGATGAATTCTGTGTGCATAAACGGATTAAGTGGCGTTCAAATTAAAGCATATACATCGGCAAGTGGCGACCCCGCTTGTGGACTTGGTTTTGATGATCCAGATTATCTGTTTTATGAAGTCAACGAAAACAATTCTGGCTGGGTAACCATTGCCACGCTTCGCGGTCAAAACAACAATACATGGAATTATGCGATGACCACCATTGGAGGATTACAAACGGTACCAAATCCATTTGTCTATAATGTTACCCCAGGCACTGCGTCGGTTGCATTCAGGATCAGAGGTGTCATGAATCGCTCCGATGAGTTTTTTTATGTGGATGATATCAGCCTAACCGCATCTAGCAGCTCTCCTGGATTTGGAACCAGTCCAGGGGTTTGGACCGGTGGACTCAATACGGATTGGCACAACCCATGCAATTGGGTTAGCAAAATAATACCATCTACCACAACTACCGTAACTATTCCGGATACCTCCATCAATTATTGCGAAGTGTTTCCAGGAAATACTGCCAATTGTGCTTCCTTGAATGTCAACGATACGCTCAAAGTCGAACATCCGACCAGCACAATCAATATCAACGGGAATTTCACACTGCAGCTTAATGGATTTCTGGATATGTCCACCAACAACACCTCGGGTGGAAACATGGCCCTCGCCGGAAATTGGATCAACCAGCGAGATGAAACTTTTTTTGATGAACGCGGAAGCAAGGTTTTACTAAACGGGTCTGCGACGCAAAACATACAGGTTACGGGTGCCAACGGCGACAAAGAGGTTTTCTCGTGCCTAGAGATCAATAAAACTTCAACCAGGGTTGTTCCAAATGAAAACATAGAGGTGGATCCGAATAATCTTAGGGGGAACATTTCAGTTCTCATACTTACTAGCGGAATCATGGATTTCCGTTCTCAAAAAAAGGAGCTCTTGGTAGGCAACTATTTTTCAGGATCGGTTACCAGAACCAATGGTGCGGTTTGTTTAGAGGATACAATTTACCGGACCAAGTTCATACGAGCAATCGATCCTGCTCAAGGGACTTATATTTTCCCTATCTGTGCGTTCTCAGCAACTACACTTGCACCCAATCAATATATCCCGTTCACCATTTCCAACCTCACCGGATCGCCCGGATTTGTGACGATCAATTCTTACGCAACTGCAACAACAAATCTTCCTTGGCCTACCACTCCCATTAGCGTTAATAATTTGAATAGTACTACCGGACTGCTTCCCGACAACCGTGATGCTACAGCAAACAGATTCTGGCATGTGTCATCCAGTACCCCACTCACGGGAGATATGCGTTTCTCTTACAACTCCGCGTTAGACCAACCAATCGCCCCCTTCAATGTTGCCAGCCAATATAAAGCCCAGCGATATAACGATGCAACAGAACAATGGGAACCTTACATCGCAGGTCAAACAGCAGCCAACTATTTCGTTGTCGTACCCGCAACCGATATCGGTCATACTTGGACCTTGTCGAGCTCACCTTCTCCCCTACCGGTTGAACTAATTGCCTTTGATGCCATACCTAAAAACAACTCCATCGTTCTGCTCCGTTGGAGTACTGCTTCAGAAACCAATTCATTGAAATTTACAATCGAAAGAAGCTCAGGTGTGGAAGAATTTTTACCCGTTGGAGAAGCTTCGGCCGCTGGATACTCTAATTCTTTATTGAATTATTCTTTGATTGATGAAAATCCATTGGAAGGCGTTTCCTATTATCGCGTTCGCGAAACTGATTTGGATGGATCAATGCAAATTTCCAATCCTGTTCGGGTTATAATTAATAAGGATCGGCATTTTGCATTTGAGGTTTACCCGAACCCCGCATCTCTTGAATTTATTATTTCTTCATCTAACAACTTCGACTCTTATAAGCTTACAGATTTACAAGGGCGTCCCATCAAATTCATTTCTTCCAATGGAGAGGGATTTACAAGAGTTTCATGCCTAGGAATACCCCAAGGCATTTACTTTTTATTTGACACAAAAGGCAATGCATTGAAGCTGGCTATTCAATAAAAAAGTCCGCTGCTCCGCGCGGACTTTTTTATTGATAAGGAAAAGTAAATCACCTTTTGGGCTCAAGCAACTTGAAAAACTGATCCAATTGAGGCAAAATCACGATTCGGGTGCGGCGGTTTTTAGAACGACCCTCATCGCTATCGTTACCGGAGACTGGCACAAATTCGCTCCTCCCAGCAGCAATCATTCTGGATGGGTCGACACCATGGTTTTTCTGAAGGTCTCGTACGATGGAGCTCGCTCGAAGCACACTCAAATCCCAGTTGTCGCGGATCTTATCTGTTGAAATAGGCTTGTTATCTGTGTGTCCCTCCACCATGAATTGAACATCAGGTTGAGCCTTGATCACCGCAGCAACTTTAGCCAAGACATTGCTGGCTGCGGAGGTGATCTCGTAACTTCCGGTTTTGAAAAGCATCTTATCTGATATAGAGATGAACACGGCACTGCCCTCTACATTGATATTTACATCTTGATCATTGACATCCGTTAAGGCCCCCTTCAAATTGAGTGCAAGAGTCATGTTCAAAGAATCTTTACGCGACATGGCCGACTGCAAATCTTTAATGTAAGCATCCTTGGAAGTGATATTCTCCAGCGATTTACGAATGCTTTCCGACTGCGCGGCACTTACTACAGATAAATCCTTAAGCTGCTCCAACATGGTTGTGCTGTTTGATCTCAAACTAGCCATCTCCGACTCCATGCTGCTGATTCTTCCGGCTTGTTTTTCCTTGTCAGACATGCAGGCGCTCAATTGGTATTTGAGTTTATCGTTTTCCATTTTCAGCTCTTCATTCTTAGCTATTTGGCTTTTGTGCTTTTTGGTTGAAACGCACCCGACCGAAGCCAAGGAGAGAATAATCAGAGCCCCCGCAAAAAATCTTGATTTTTTCATATTGTTTTGATTGATGGTTTTTGGAGATACAATTTTGGGACTGCAAAGTTAATCAATGAGTCCCCATTTTGGAGGCAAGATGCAAAGGGCTACATTTGCAGCATGTTGATGTTAACACCTGGAAAATTCCCGGATTACGAATTGATAGATTGCGGGGATTTTGAAAAGCTTGAGCGCTTTGGCAATTATGTGACCATCAGGCCTGAACCACAAGCTGTATGGCCTAAGATGCTGAGTACATCCCAATGGGAAAAAGCCGCACATGTTCGTTTTGTTGCCAAGTCAGGCTCTACTGGAATTTGGAAAAAAATCAAAGAGATGCCAGATCGGTGGCACATGGAATATCCCATCGGCGATGAGGGCACCAGGATACGCTTCCGTTTGGCATTGACTTCCTTTAAACATGTAGGCTTGTTTCCAGAGCAGGCCGTCAACTGGGATTACATTTACCAAAAAACCAAATCCCTAAAAACTTCAACCCCAAAAGTGCTCAACCTTTTCGCTTACACGGGCGCATCATCATTGGCAGCCAAAGCTGCCGGGGCCGACACGACACACTTAGACTCGGTCCGACAAGTGGTGACTTGGGCTAGAGAAAACATGGAGCTTTCTGGACTGGATAACATCCGTTGGGTGATTGAGGATGCCATGGCATTTGTTCGGAGGGAACATAAACGAGGAAAAAAATATAACGGAATCATTTTAGACCCTCCAGCATATGGGCACGGCGCCAATGGAGAGAAATGGAAGCTTGAAGACATGATCGCCGAAATGACTGGCATGGTCACCGAATTGCTAGAGCCGGAGGATCATTTCCTGCTGATGAATACTTATTCCCTCGGTTTTTCATCGTTGGTAATCGAAAACTTACTGAATAACTCTCCTGTTAAAGGCCGTTTTGAAACCGGAGAGATTTATTTGAAATCTGGAACGGGGCAAAAACTGCCTCTCGGCGTTTTCGGACGAAGCAAATAGCACCCGAAACTATTTTCATCCGGGGTTGTTCTAAAAAAATGGGTAAATCTAGTCGGATATTATATACCACCCTCATCTTTTCGTGGATCACTATGTCATCCTGTAGTCAACCCATACCTAAAAATTCCGTTGATATGTCTGAAAGCCCAACCCAAAACAACAACCCATATTACTCCAGAACTGATACTTCAAAACTTGTTTTGTCTGATTCAGAATGGAAAAAAATATTGTCCCCTGAAATGTTTTACATAGCCCGACAAAAGGGCACCGAACGCGCTTTCACGGGTAAGTATTGGGATTATGAAGGACTTGGGACTTACTATTGTGCCGCTTGTGGCAATGCCTTGTTTAAATCTGAAGCCAAATTTAGCAGCTCTTGTGGCTGGCCTAGTTTTTTTGAATCTATTCGCCCTGATGCTGTCATCTACCATCCCGATTACTCATACGGTATGAGCCGCATAGAAGTGGTCTGCGGTAGATGCGACGGGCACCTTGGCCATATTTTCGACGATGGCCCACCTCCAACTTACAAAAGGTTTTGCATGAACTCTTTTGTGTTGGATTTTGAACCTGATAGTAATTAGCATCTTCGAAAGAAGCGGAAAAGTGACTAATTTTCCGTCGTGACTAAACATGAACTAAAATCTTCTCCATTTAATCTGGCAGTTATTGCTGCCGGGCTTGGTTTTTTTGTAGATGCGTTCGATCTTTTTCTGTTTAGCATTTATCGCATACCAAGCTTGACCGAATTGGGCTTGACCGGAAACGAATTGAAAGTTGAAGGAGAAAAACTGCTTTCCATACAAATGGCAGGTATGATGGTGGGAGGTATTTTGACAGGCATCATTGGCGATAAAAGAGGTCGCGTTGCGGTATTATTCGGATCCATATTGCTTTACTCTGTAGCAAACATGGCAAATGCATATGTAGAGGATACCACAAGCTATGCTGTAATTCGTTTCCTGGCAGGAGTCGGTTTGGCTGGTGAGCTAGGTGCAGGAATTACGCTTGTGAGCGAAAGCATGACGATTGAAAGGCGCGGCTACGGAACGATCCTTGTGGCCACTATGGGTGCAATGGGCGCTGTTTGTGCGGGACTGGCCGGAGACCTGCTCTATTGGAGAGATGCCTTCCTATACGCAGGTATTGCCGGAATGCTGTTGCTCGTTTTGAGAATACGGTCTCTTGAAACATCCATGTATCGAAAATCCATTCAAATGGAATCCGTATCACACGGCTCTTTTACCTATCTCTTTTCCGATCAAAAAAGAATCTTGCGTTACCTCGGGTGTATTTTGATGGGTGTTCCTATATGGTACACCGTGGGTGTCCTAATCACCCTAACCCCGGAATTGGCCAAATCGGGCAACATCGATTATTGGAAACTCACCACTGCTTTCACCTTGTTCCAACTTGGCATCACATCTGGCGATTTGACAAGTGGTGTCATCAGCCAGCTGGCTAAAACACGAAAAAAAACCATGCTGTCGTTCATGTCTTTGGCTATTCTTTCAACTGCATGGGTCTTTTACGGGTTTCACACGGGCAGCACCTCCTATCTTCCATGCTTCATGATGGGGCTGGGATGCGGTTACCTGTCTGTGTTTGTTACAACCATAGCCGAACATTTCGGTACCAACTTAAGGGTGTTGGTTACATCCACCGTTACCAACTTCATGCGAGGATCTGTTACATTGCTTATTCCATTGCATCTCTGGCTGGAGAATTACATGTCGCTTTGGTGGAGCCTGGTTGTAACCGGAATATTGGTTTGGGTGGTAGCGATCATCAGCACCATTGCGCTGCGAGAAACCTATGGTAGGGATCTTGATTTCGTAGAGTAAAATCTTTTACTACTCCTCCAGCCAACGCATGGCTTCATTGGGGTCCACAAAAAAACGGGTTACGAAACCGTTCGGAGCAGAAGGCGCTCCAACAATCCGGCGGATGGCGGCATTGTTCAAAAAATCCAACGACGATATAATGGCATGTTTTTTCAAAGAGGTCCCCGCAAGCCTTGGGTACCAAAAGCGTGTTGCCCACTCTTCGTCGTTGGGAAGAATGGTCGACATAAGCTTTAAATCACTCACGCAGTAGGCCACATCATTTTGCCTGACATAGGACAACAAAAAACCAAGTCCCTCGCGAAACTCGATTGCAGATGCATATCCTTTCCACTTCAAACGAAGTAAACGCGTCTCGGGATCGTAAGCAACCGTAAGGAAAAATTTGTCAAAAACTACCTCTTCCGCTATCATAATTGCGCGAATATACCCTCCGTGTGAAAGCAACAATAAAAACATTTGGTAAACGAAGCCATTATGTTAGCCAATACACCCTTGGAGGTGGTGAAACAAAAGAAGCTGCCTACTAGAGATGTTAGATGGACCTAAAGCCCTATTTTTGCAACCTCAATAAATAAAAAATGCGAGTCAGAACCCGCTTCGCGCCCAGTCCTACCGGCCCACTGCACATGGGTGGTGTACGCACAGCCCTTTACAACTATCTGTTTGCCAAAAAAAATGGTGGCGACTTTCTACTCCGGATTGAAGACACCGATAGGAATAGGTTTGTCCATGGCGCCGAAGAATATATTGTGGAAGCATTACAATGGTGCGGAATTAAAATCGATGAGGGCGTGTCCGTGGGAGGTCCATTCGAGCCCTACCGACAGTCTGAGCGTAAAGAGCTAGGCATATACAAAGAGTATGCACTACAACTCGTTGATTCCGGACATGCTTATTATGCTTTTGATACCGCAGAAGAGCTTGAAGATATGCGCAAGAGGCTGACGGATCTGGGGAACCATACTCCCACCTACAACCACGAGACGAGACCTTCCATGTTCAACTCCTTGACATTATCTGAGGAGGAAACAAAATCCCGAATCGAATCTGGTTTGCCTTATGTAATCCGGTTGAAAGTAGATGCAGGACAAACGATCACATTCATTGACATGATTCGTGGGGAAGTCTCGTTTCAATCAGACATCGTGGATGACAAAGTCCTATTGAAGTCGGATGGCATGCCCACTTACCATCTAGCCCACATCGTTGACGATGTACTGATGGAAATAACCCATGCCATTCGGGGAGAGGAATGGTTGCCATCCGCACCAGCACACATCCTAATATACCGCTACTTGGGCTGGGAAAACCGCATGCCTCGTTATGCGCACCTTCCGCTGCTTTTGAAACCGGAAGGAAACGGTAAACTCAGTAAGAGGGATGGCGATCGGCTTGGATTCCCCGTATTCCCGCTGCAATGGACAGACCCCGAAACAGGTGAGACCTCATCTGGATACCGAGAGAAAGGATATTACCCTGAAGCCTTTGTGAATATGCTTGCTTTCTTGGGATGGAACCCCGGCGATGAAAAAGAACTATTTGAATTGAACGAATTGGTGGAAGCGTTCTCCATTGAGCATGTGCACAAGGCAGGAGCTCGTTTCGACCCTGATAAAGCCAAATGGTTTAACGAACAATATCTGCGTAAGCAATCGAATGAATCTATTTCTTATCGCATTAAACCAGTTATCTCATCACTGTTCAACATACCTGAACAAGACTACCGACTAAACCTTTCCTACCTCAGCCACGCCGTTGAACTATTGAAGGACCGAGTACAATTCGAAGAGGAAATGCCTGCGACTGGTAAGTACCTTTTCGTAATGCCAGAACTTTATGATGAAGGGGTGATTCAAAAAAAATGGAGGCCGGAGCTGATTCACTTCTTTGATGAATTGGGGAAGCATTTTTCCAGTTGCGCACCTTTCCAAAAAAGCGAAATTGACCTTGCCATAAAGACCTGTGCCTCGAACCACGGTATTAAGCCGGGGGAGATCATGCAATTGTTGAGGGTTTTTATAAGCGGTCAAGGAGGTGGTGTGGATTTGTTAGGTATGTTGCAGCTGCTTGGATGTCAGGAGGTTTGTACGAGACTTGAAAAGGCCCTTCGCCCTTTGAGAGCTTAAGTCTGAATCGGTAATATATTTACCATACGAGTACAACCTTGTATCCCGTTTTTCGTTATTATCTTCGTGTAACGCCTTTTCAACCCAATGGGAAACCAAGAATTGCTCATTTCCAAATTAGATGCCTTCATCAGGAAGTATTATAAAAACCAACTGATCAAAGGCACCATACTCAGTTTTACGGCTTTGACTGCGGGCTGGCTGGTATTCACAGGAGCTGAATACTTTGGTCATTTCGACACCCTGGTTCGAACCATACTCTTCTGGACCTTCATGATTTCTGCCGCAGGCTTCTTATGGAAATTGGTTTTCACGCCGCTTTCAAAACTCTATCGTTTGGGAGAAACTATATCCCATGAAGAAGCCGCAAGAATCATTGGCAAGCATTTTTCCGGAGTTAGCGATAAACTGCTCAACACACTGCAGCTAAAAGCACAAGCTTCGCGCCCAGGACAAGCCAGCGAGCTATTATTGGCCAGTATCGACCAACGGACCGAAGAGCTTCGACCCATTCCGTTTACACAGGCCATTGATTTCGCTGCAAACAAAAAATACATCCGCTTCGCATTAATTCCCTTTGCCGCCGTTGTGATTATCGTGTTTGCAGCACCCAGTTTGCTGTTTGATGGAAGTAAAAGGCTCATGAATCACAACACCCATTTTGAAACACCAGCCCCCTTCCAATTCATTTTAGTTAACGATAGCCTTGAAGCCATTGAAGGCGAGGATTTCGCGCTCAAGGTTCAAACGGAGGGCCGCATTCTACCTGGTGAAATGTATGTTGATGCGGACGGAAAACAATTCCGTTTGGATGGAAATGGGAAAACCGGATTCGAACATCTCTTCAAAAATGTTAAAAAAGATCTTCGGTTTCACCTGATGGCGGACGGTTATACCTCCATGGAGTATGTGCTAAGTGTTGTTCCCAACCCTTCCGTACTTGACTTCACTATGAATGTGGATTATCCTGCCTACACAGGAAAGGAAGATGAGCGCATTGTTAATTCTGGTGATTTGAATGTACCTGCAGGCACCAGAGTGAGCTGGGAGTTCAGGTCAAGGAATACCGAAAGAATGTCTATCCGTTTCAACGATACAATCATGGACATGAAGTCGGATGGAGCTGTATTCAAAATGTCGAAACTTTTCATGCGACCCGACCAATACACCATCACCCCATCCAACAAAAGAATGTCATCCAAGGAGCCATTGAGCTACGCCGTGAATGTGGTACCTGACTTGCATCCCTCCATTAAAGTGGAGCAGCAATCCGACTCCATGAGTTCCACATTGGTTTATTTCAAAGGCGACATCAGGGATGATTACGGATTTTCCAAACTCACCTTCAATTACCGATTCCTGAAAACCAATGATGGAAATCCAAGGGACAAGAAAGAGTCGTTTTCAACCTTGTCTGTGAATAGAAGCGCACAGCAGGATGTCTTTTTCCATGCTTGGGATATGCAACCGCTCTCCATTATGCCTGGCGAAGAGTTGGAGTATTTCTTCGAAGTGTGGGATAACGATGGTGTTGGTGGACCTAAATCGGCAAGGACACAGCCTATGGTTTACAAAGCACCCTCGGCCGAAGAACTCGAACAGGAAGCCAAGGAAAACACCGAGAAACTGGAGTCCGACATGCAAAAAAGCATCAACCAAACCCGCGAGCTTCAAAAGGATTTGAATAAAGCGGCTCGTGACATGGTGGAGAAAAAAAATCTGAATTTCGACGATCGCAAAAAAATAGAAGACCTTTTGAAGCGCCAAAAGGAACTTGAAAAGCAGGTTGAAGATATCCGAAAGCAGAATCAGCGGAACAATTCCAAGGAAAGCGAATTCAAAAAGGACAGCGAACAGCTTCGCGAAAAAAAAGCCCAATTGGAAGAGCTCTTTGAAAAACTGATGAGCGAGGAGATGAAGAAACTCCTTCGAGAATTGGAACAGCTCATGTCGGAATTGGACAAAGATCAGCTCAAGGAAAAAATCGAACAAATGAAATTGGAGAGCAAGGATCTTGAAAAACAGCTCGACAGAACTTTGGAGCTATTCAAGCAGCTGGAGGTGGAGAAAAAAATGCAAGAGAACATTCAAAAGCTTGAAGAACTTGAGAAACAACAGCGTGATTTGGCTGAAAAAACCGAACAGTCTAAGGAAATTACACCCGAGCTAAAGTCCGAACAGCAAGAGTTGAATAAGAAATTCGACGATCTGCAAAAGGAACAGAAGGAGCTCCAGGAAAAAAACAAAGAATTGGAATTCCCCCAGGAGATGGGAGACAACACCCAGGAAATGGAAGATATTGACAAAGACATGGAGCAGAGTGAGCAGGAGATGGGTGGCGATAAGAAACAGCAAAAGCAGGCATCGCAGTCGCAAAAGAAAGCCGCCGACAAAATGGATAAGTTGGCGCAGAAGATGAAGCAACAGCAGCAGCAGCAACAACAGCAGCAAGCCGAAGAAGATATGCAATCGCTCCGCATGTTGTTGGAAAATCTGATTCGCTTCTCTCTTGACCAGGAATCCCTCATGCAGGAGCTCAAAGGCATTGATGTAAACAATCCCCGATACACAAAGCTTGCACAACGCCAGAGGGAGTTGAAAGATGATGCTAAGGTTTTGGAAGACTCGCTTTTTGCACTCAGTAAGCGGGTTGTGCAAATACAAAACATCGTCAACTCCGAAATCGCTGCCATCAACTACAACCTGGGGAAAACCATTCTCAATCTGCAAGACAGGTTTGTACCACAGGCTCGTTCCGATCAACAGTATGTAATGACATCCGTGAACAATATCGCTTTGATTCTGTCAGAAGCCTTCAATCAGATGCAGCAGGAGATGGACTCCCAACAACAGATGCAAGGAAACGGTAACTGCAAGAAGCCTGGCAAAGGAAAACCCTCTCCATCCGCACAAAAACTTCGTCAAATGCAAGAGCAGCTCAACGAACAGATGAAGGGAATGAAAAAGAAAATGGAAGGTCAAAAAGAAGGTCAGCAGGGGAAAGGTGGTAAAGGGGGCATGAGCGAAGAACTAGCTAGGATGGCGGCACAACAGGAAGCAATCCGTAACGAACTTCAGCAACTAAGTAACCAGGAAAATAAAGATGGTAACGGTACGCTTGGAGATTTGGATAAGCTGGCCAAACAAATGGAACAAACCGAGAAGGATCTCGTAAACCGTCAAATAAGTCAAGAAACCATCCGTAGGCAAGAGGAAATTATGACCCGTTTATTGGAAAGCGAAAAGGCCGAAAGGGAGCGAGAACAAGACGAAAAAAGACGCTCAACTGAAGGTCGCGACCTGCCCAACAGGAACACTGGACAATTCGAAGAATATAAAAGACTGAAAATGAAAGAGGTTGAACTTTTAAAAACCATCCCGGCAGACCTCAGTCCTTACTATAAGAATCTAGTAAATTACTATTTTCAAACCCTAGAAATCCAACCCCGATAGGTATGTCCAGTTCCACCAAGTTTTCCAACACATTGGAGATCGTCTCCGAACCACACAGCATCAATATCATTGAAAAGGTAATTGATGACATGAAGTCGGAGTTCGAAATTCATGAGGACTCCTACGGAAACATCCTGGTCGCTGTAACTGAAGCCGTCAACAATGCTATCATGCATGGCAACAAATGCGACCCTGGTAAGAAAGTTAAGGTCCATTATGAGGTAGATGGAGACCGGATCTTTTTTTCCATCGCCGACGAGGGGCCAGGTTTCGATTACTACAACCTCCCCGACCCTACCGCTCCAGAAAACATCGAGAAGCCGACAGGTCGCGGTGTATTCCTGATGAAGCACTTGGCCGACCAGGTTATTTTCTCGGAAAACGGCAAAGTGGTAGAAATGTATTTCAAGACGCACAACGACACGGTTGCGTGAACAAACCGTGCTTCATCCATTAAAATAAATCAACCATGAAATTCAGCATCTCTGCACTGTTTGTGCTCTCCATTTTGTTTGTCTCTTGCTCGGGAAACAGCCAAGAAGAAACTCCAGCCAATGATTCATTGCCAGCTGTGAATGATTCCGCCAATGTGGGTGTATCTGTTTCGCTGCCCGACTCAGCTGCTACTCCACTGACTGCGACCACAGGCTCCGAAGTAAAGCTTAATCCTCCTCATGGAGAGCCTGGACACCGTTGTGAAATCGAAGTTGGAAAACCATTGCCAGCAGATGGAAAATCGGCTCCAGCAACGGCAACTCCGGCTCCAGCCACGCTGTCAGCTCCTACCATCAGCACTCCTGCAACTCCTGCTCCTTCTGCAAAGCCCGTCACCATTTCAACAGGTCCAGGAGCTGCTCCAGGAACCTCGTCGGTAACGGCACCCGGAATGAACCCTCCTCACGGAGAGCCTGGCCACGATTGCGCCATTCCTGTTGGAGCGCCACTTAAAAAGTGATTTTCTTACCGAGCTAGTTGTACAAGGAAGCGCGTTGCTCACGCACACGCTCATCAGCAATGTACTCGTCGTAAGTCATTCGTTTATCAATAACCCCATTCGGACCTATTTCTATGATCCGATTGGCTACTGTTTGGGTAAACCGATGATCGTGTGAGGTGAATAGCGCCACATGCCGCCAATCAATCAATGCATCGTTGAAAGCGGTGATCGATTCCAGATCCAAGTGATTAGTGGGCTCATCCAATATCAGGCAGTTCGCATTGGTAAGCATCATCCGTGAGGTCATGCAACGAACCTTTTCGCCACCCGACAAAACGGATGCTTTTTTGAAAGTCTCTTCGCCGGAGAAAAGCATCTTACCTAAAAAGCCTCGAATGTATGTCTCGTTCTTATCAGCCGAAAACTGCCTCAACCAATCAATCAGATTATCATCCGAATGGAAGAATGAGCTGTTGTCGTTGGGAAGGTAGGAAGTGGTAATAGTACTGCCCCATTTGTACTCGCCGGACTTAGGAACGGCGTTTCCGGTTAATACTTCGAACAACGCCGTTACTGCAAGTTGGTTTTTTGAAAGAAATGCCACCTTGTCGCCTTTGACAAGATTGAACTCGACATTGGAAAACAAGGGCAAACCGTCTGCACCATCTACGCCGAGCTTTTCTGCCGACAAAATTTGATCTCCACAATCTCGCTCTGCCGTGAAAATAATGCCAGGATATTTGCGGTTTGATGGTTGAATCTCGTCCACCACCAGTTTATCAAGTAACTTCTTTCGGCTTGTGGCTTGTCGCGATTTGGAAGCGTTTGCACTGAACCGTTCGATGAATTCCTGCAACTCTTTTCTCTTATCCTCAACCTTTTTGTTCTGCTCCGACCTTTGACGGAGCGCCAACTGACTCGACTCATACCAGAATGAATAATTGCCGGTATAAATATTGATTTTTCCAAAGTCGATATCGGCGACATGGGTACAAACCGCATCCAAAAAATGGCGGTCGTGTGAAACTACAATCACGGTATTATTGAAATCGGCAAGATATTCTTCGAGCCAAGTCACCGTCTCCACATCCAAATCGTTGGTAGGCTCATCCAAAAGCAGGATGTCCGGATTACCGAACAAGGCTTGTGCCAATAACACCTTAACCTTCTCTTTTCCGTTCAACTCCTTCATCAACATGTGGTGCTTATCTTCCGATACATGTAGACCGCTCAATAATTCCGCTGCATTACTCTCGGCATTCCATCCGTCCATTTCAGCGAACTTCGATTCCAGCTCAGCCGCCAAATCTCCATCTGCGTCGCTGAAATCCACTTTTGCGTACAAGGCATCCTTCTGCTGCATCACTTCCCAGAGTTTCTTGTTGCCCATCAATACGGTTTGCATAACAGGGAAATCATCAAATGCAAAGTGGTCCTGACTAAGGACACTCATGCGCTCACCTGGAGTCATAGAAACCTGACCGGTTGTGGGGTCGATGGTGCCCGCTAGAATTTTCAAAAAAGTGGATTTGCCGGCCCCGTTTGCTCCGATTATACCGTAGCAATTACCGGGCGCAAAGCGGATGTTCACATCCTCGAACAGCACGCGTTTACCGTAGCGGAGGGAAAGGTTGGATACTGATAACATTATCGTTCTAAATGGGGCGCAAAGGTCGTGAAAAAGCTTCAATCAGTTGCCATCAACCCAAAAGGAGTCACCTTCCCTTTAAAGTCCTCCAAGCAAAAAACAGACTAATGGCACTGAGCAGTGAAGCGGTAACAAATGGAGCTGCAGGCCAATGCCATGAGGAATTGTCAGAGGTGAAGAAATGGAACAATCCTGTCATCAATGGAGGACCGAGGATGGAGGTTAAGCTCACCACGCCCGTAAAACCGCCTTGCAACTCCCCTTGTGCATCTTCTGCCACATGGTTGGACATAATGGATTGAACCGATGGCGAAGTAATTCCTGCCAAACAATAGGGAATCAGAAATGCAAACATCATCCACCCTTGAGTGGCGATAGAGAAGAGTAAAAAGGAGCTGATGTAAATTGATAAGCCAATGAATACTGCAGACTTCGAACCAATGCGAGGAACAAGCACTCGGATTAGCAGACCCTGTACGATTCCCGACAGCAAACCGGCCAAACCGAGTGAATACCCAACCATGGATTCACTCCACTCGAAGCGGTATATGGTGTAGTAGGTCCAATTGGTTTGAACAGCATGAGAGGCGGCATAATAAAAGAACACCGTTGCGAGCATACCTACAACCACATGGTTCGTTCGCAGTCGCAGCAATACACCCAATGGATTGGACCTCTTCCACTCAAACCTCCTCCTTTTATCTTTCGGCAACGACTCTGGCAGTATGAAATATCCATAAAGGGCATTGGCAAGTGCCAAGCAAGCAGATGCATAAAAAGGCATTCGAGGACCCAATTCGCCTAACAATCCGCCGATGACAGGACCAACTATGAAACCGATGCCGAAGGCAGCACCCACCATACCGAAGTTAGCAGCTTTTTTATCGGGTGTACTGATATCGGCTATGTAGGCAAATGCCGTAGTGATACTGGCGCCAAAAACACCAGCCAAAATGCGTCCCACAAAAAGCCAAGAAATAGCTGGAGCCATAGCCATCAACAAGTAATCCAAGGCGAAGCCGAACAATGATGCCAGTAAGATAGGGCGCCTGCCGAAACGATCGCTCAATGAACCCAGCAATGGAGCGAACAAAAACTGTTTTGCCGAATAGGAAAACATCAGCCAACCTCCCCATTGGGCGGCTCCACTTATCCCCTCTCCCGTCATCTCACCAATAAGTGCAGGTAATACGGGAATAATCATTCCCAAACCGGCAATGTCAATCACCATGGTAATGAAAATAAACCCTACGGCTGGTGTTCTATTGATCATCGAAGGTGATACACTCAAAAAAAAGAGGCGTTGTACAACGCCTCTTCCGGTTTTCGTTTAATAAGATCAGTTCTTATGTATTCTTTTCAAAACCGAGTTTCCATCTTCGGTATTCAATCGAACTAAATAAGTTCCCGCAACCAAATCCGATAAATCCAAAGTCTCATTAACACCATCGGCTGCGTAAACAATTCTTCCAGCCATGTCCATGACTTCTACGGATGTGAGGTTGGTTTCACCCAAATTTTTGATGCGAATTTGCCCAGTAGTTGGGTTGGGATAAAGTGTCACCATATCCAAACCAAAGCCAATTGCATTCTCGGCAATCGATGTGGTTTGAGGACCATAGGTAAGATTCAACACTGGGGCTAATTCGGGATCGGCGGATCCAGTGAATGTAACCATGCCTGTTGCTCCAGGTGCAGACAACATGAATTGAGTGTTGGCTGTGTAGGTGATGTAAGGCAACAAAGATGCTGGAACTTCCAATCGAATCCATCCGCCGTCAGTGTTAGATGTGCCGAATTGACATGGATTGCCTGATCCATCTCCGGGATCCTGGTAGTCGGCTGGCTCTACATTTACGGATGTTCCGAAGTTACCTCCGACAACCGTCAGTTGCATCGAAGACCCAATGGGATTTGCGCCTGTGAGCGATTCGCGCCTGAGGAAAATGGTAGCCGCTGAAACACCCGTGTCGGGCATGGATGTGGTGTTGAAAGTGATAACGGATGCATAATCGTCGCCGCTGCTGTTACCAACCATTAAGGAGGTTGAAACTGACCCTTGCGCCGAAACGGAACCATCGGAACTTCCACCTGCTGCGAGAATGACCTGATCATTCATCAAAGCCTTCTGATAATATTTTCGAGTGTGATAGCTCACAAATTGCTCGAATGAGGCAGGAGAGAGGTGAAAACAATCCTTGAAGATGACATAATTCCTCATAGCGTTTTTAGGAGAGGGATAGTTCGGATATCCGAGCGGCATGGGAGCCGAGAAAGCTGGATAGGAAGCACCGGGAGGAACAGACAATGGTGTTGCCTGACCAAATACATGTTGGATGATTCCTGTGGCGTTTACGAATTCGATTTGAGGGTCGGCATTGGCAATGGCAGCCATTTCAGAACTGTAATAATTCAGAATCCCATTAATCTGGGTGAAGTTCGGCTGTCCCATGCCGTTCCATGTAGGATAAAACGGGTGTTGACTTTGAAAAGGCGCCAAATCACCGATGATCTCTCCGAAGTTGGGGTATGCATATCCGCTCCACAAGATCTTGATATCAGGTCTCACACTTTTGATAAAATCCATAATGTACACCAATCGGGCACTGACTGAATCCAAGAGGGAATCGGTTTTGGCTTGAGACCAATTTTTATTCCATTGTCCCAATACATCATTGCCACCCAAACTCATGTGCACAAAATCGATGGTGGGACGAGCCAATAGCTGAGTCTGTATTTCATCCAATCTCGATTGTTGTATAAAATCGACCGTTTCGGTACCGTTTTCCGATAGGATGGCGTTCGTGTAGAACTTATAGTTGGTGTGTCCCCATGTAGAGAAAGCCGTATTGATAGAGTTGTCTGTTCCCATCATGGCCGCCCAACTGTCACCCATTAGCAAAACGCGCTCCACAGGGGTTTCAACACACTGGGCATGGGCCTTAGGTGCGAATAAAATGGTAAAAAATAGAAGGGGTAAGAATTTTTTCATGGTTTAGAAGGGTTTGAGGCAAAGATATTTAAATCAGACTATTTAACAACACCCCTACATGCCTGATTGAATCCATGGGCATGACATAGATCAACTACGACAAAGTATGGGTCTGTTATTTTCGAACCCGAACAAAAGCAATTAAAAATGAGAACCATTTGGAGCCTGCTGACAAGCATCTTCTTAATATTGTCGCCCACGGTGGCTTACACCCAAGAAAAAGGAATTCCACAAAATAACTTCGATTTAAAAATTCAGGAAACATATCGGATCGAGCTGAAAGACGGGGCGGAAATCATAGGCAGTTATTTGGGATCCGATTCAACTTATCTTTATTTCCGATCGGAATTTATTGCCAGAATGGAAATTCCGATCAGCAGCATCCAGGAGTTGGAATTGTTGAATAAGGATGATTTTCATCAAGGTGTTTACTGGTTTAAGAACCCACATGCCACACGGTATTTTTTTGCACCATCAGCTTTCAATCTGGATAAAGGCGAAGGATACTATCAAAACACATATCTATTCCTCAACTCATTCAATGTGGGAGTTACCAATCATTTTTCTATTGGGGGTGGAATGGAATTCCTGAGCATGTTCGGATCCACAGCATCAGAGGATGGATTTAACCCCATCTTTTTTCTAACACCAAAATTGAGCTTTCAAGCGGCTCAAAACTTTCACTATGGATTTGGTGTTTTTTATGTGAATGTACCGGAATTATTCTCTGAAGATCGAGAAGGTGGCGGCATTGCTTACACAATGGGAACCTATGGCAAGGAAAATAGAAATGTAACGGTTGGAACCGGATTTGGCTTCACGGCATCAGGGTTCAGCGACAAACCCATCTTCACCTTGTGTGCCACCTCGAGATTTGCCAGGAGAACTGCCTTCGTGACTGAAAACTGGATTATCTATAACGGACTTAACTCCTATGGATTGTTCAGCTACGGTTTGAGATTCTTTGGAGAAAAAATAGCGGTAGATCTTGGCTTCATCAACAACAAGGACATTTACAAAAGCATATTACCTGGTATTCCATATGTGGACTTTACTGTCAAATTTTAACGATTCACCTAACTTTAGCCAAAACAGGATCTTTGATTTTCAATGTTTTAAACTTATTTGAAATTCTTTCACCAAAAAAATTTTTATGGCTTAATGTAACTAAAAATCAATTGACTAAATTCGTAAACTCTAAATTCAACCCCATGAAAAAATTAGTACTATCCCTCGTAGCCACTGTTTCGATAATTTCGTTTTCAGTAGCTCAGAACAACGTAAAGCTCATGCCTGAAGTAGCTAATGTTTGTAATGAAACAAACCTTTATGTGAGCATTCCAGGAAACTCTTTCACACCTACTTCTTACCAGTGGAGCACTGGTGCCACTACACCATCTATCACCATCACCAATTCAGGTTCTTACACTGTTACCCTTACAGGTTATGTTGGAGGATCGAACCAGCTTCGCACTTTGGTTAGGACTAGAAACTATACGGTGAAAGGTCAGCCCACCATTACTCCTCTAACCGACCTTTGGGTTTGTAAGGATGAAACTGTTCAATTACAAGCTGAAGGTGGTTACGACTCCTACACTTGGAACAATGGAACCAACGGAACTTTGTTCTCCAAGACTTTAACTCTAGGTGGAGGCAATACTCCTCAACTTGACACCCTGACTGTTAATTACACATCTACCATAACTGGTGTTTGTTCTGTAAAATCAGAGTCTGTTGTCATCCGTGGTATTCGTAAGCCAAAAGGTGTTGGACAGTTTTATTGCGGAAAAACCAATCTTAACATCAACGACTCCGTTCCTGCTGGATTGGTACTTGAGTATCTCTACCCTGTCCGCTATGACATGGAGTTCACCGACCTGAGCGATCCTACCAATGTTATTTACTATGTAACTCAACCTGGTGTTCGTAATGCACCATTGAACATTTTAGAAGCTGGAAAGTCTTACTCCGTGAGAACCCGTCCTTTAATTAATACTTGGACATTCTGCTATGGTGACGCTTGCACCATCGGTATAGCTCCATCCTCCAACCGTCTAGGTGACTTCAACCAAACTGATGAGTCTGTTAAGACATATCGTGTGATAGATGTTTCCGGCCGTATTTTGATTGAGCAAAAGGCTGCGTCATTTAATCGCGAATGGCTCATTAATTATCCTAGCCAAATATTCATCATCACCGAGACCAACGACAAAGGTGAAGTGAATGTAACACGCGAGTTCATCCAGCTTTAATTTTAACTTAAAGAAACAAGAAAGGCCATCAAATGATGGCCTTTCCCTTTTTATAACCATCTATACTCAGCGCGTTACTACTTGTCTTTTCGACACCTTTTGATTGGCGCTGGTGATACGAACCAAGTAAGTGCCTGCGTAGGCTGTTCTGATATCCAACCAACAAATGGTGGACCCTGGAAGAATTGTAGCGTCAGAGATGATTTTACCAGATAAATCAAGCAGCTCCACCTTGGCTTCTACTCGGTTCAAACCTGTCAACTGTACAGCTATGAAATCGGAAGTAGGGTTTGGGAAAACAGAAACCCCACTTTCGTTGAGGAAGGATTCTTCCGATACGCTGCTTAACGGATTGTACAAAGTTACCGGTTCGGTAATGCTAGTGACTTTCAAAGCAGTTTTGGTTCCATAAAAAGTTGGACCTACCACATAAGGATAGGCAGAGTTCCAATTGGCATCCACTGTGGCGAAGTAAGCATAAGTTCCATTGGGATATTCTGGAGTAACGCAGAATCTTCCATTGTGAACATCGAGAACATCTGGAGTTGAACCAGCGATGAATTCATAATCCTCACGGAAATATCCCAATGGATATGTTGCACTCACATTAGGACCTGCAGCTACAGGTTGTCCAGTGGGATTTGTATTTCTTACTGTGATATTGCGAAGCTGATAGGCCGATTTCATTCGCACAATACCTCCTGTGCCATTTGTGTTGAGATATCCGTATGCACCATAAATGGGAAATCCATCATACGCATATCCAATCAGAGGCGAATGTTGTGTGCTGTCAATTGCATACAAACCATCCGCATCATATAAATTGCAAATGGTGGATATAACATTCAAATCCAGTTTGAATGCACTTGGGTTTTGATGATGATGGTAATTACCCATGGCAGGATGTCCCTTCGAGCAATCAAAACCTACCCTCTCTGCTGGAATGGCATCCCGGTTCCAAGCCTGAGTAGCAGTTGGTCCACCCGGACAAGGTGGATTTCCAGGACCTCCACACAAGGAGTTGGTGCTGCTGTTCCACGCAACACCATCGCGATAATCGAACAATGCAACACCATTGATGAAGATACCGATGTTTCCGCCAGTTGTAGCAGTAGGCGTGCCTGTGTTTTGTACTGGATTGCGCGAAATCTTGAAAATAGCGTTTTGATTGGTTGCTAAGGAAGGATTACCATCGAGAAAAGGTCCAGTAGTGTAAGATGGCAATCCTTTAGTACGAACATAAATCCAATTATTGGAATACAAAACAGATTGCACATTAGCTGAGTCGTTGTCTTGAATTGGGGTAGAGTTGCCCTGTACATAATGGCTGGCCTTTACCCCCGTTGTGTTGAAGAGCCATGAAGTGATTTCAGGCCCCTGTGCCATTGCAAAACCAGACAAGGATATAAACAGCAAGGAAATAGTTTTTTTCATTGTTTGAATATTTAATGTTTCGATTGATATCGGCTTTTTTCACGAAAGGCGTTTATCGGATAGCTGTGTTCAGGATCAAACACGAATTCTTTATCGGATAGTGTAAGTAGGAATGCCATCAAATCCACCTTTTCATTTGGAGATAATTTTATGATTTGACTACTGCTCTTTGGTGAATGGCTTGTAAGGTTCGCCGACTGATAGTGATCCATTACTTGCCAAAGAGATTTGAAACGACCATCATGCATGTAAGGGAAAGTGTATTCAATATTACGAAGTGTAGGAATACGGAACAGCAGCGAATCGGAGACCTTACCGGTTACGCGCATCCGACCATAATCCTTGATAGCGGTATCAACCGGAAGGTGGTTGGTCGAATAACGGTTGTCGGCAAAGAGAGGTTCAGCATGACATCCGGCACAATGCTGCTTGAAAACACCATAGCCCTCCGACTCTTGGTTTGTAAATGCGGCTTCCCGCCTTTTCACCTGGTCATATTTGGAATTGGCACTTACCAGTGAAAACAAAAATTGGGTGAATGCCTTTACTACCCTTTGTTCATTAATGTTGGGATCACCAAATGCTCTTTGAAAAAAAACCGAATATCCACCATCTTTTCTCAACTTGTCTGGTAGCGAATCAAAGGAAGACCCCATCTCATCCGGATGATCTACTGGAAACATGATTTGCTCAGAAATGGTTTTGGAAAATCCATCCCACATGAAATTCTTCCTCCACGCCAAGTTTATCAAGGCTGGTGCATTTCGAAATCCAATCCGATCATCTACGCCGTGACTTAAAGCGTGATCGGTATGAGCGAAACTGTTGTAGGGGGAATGACAAGAAGCGCAGGAGACCATACCATTGGAGGACAGCATCGGTTCATAAAACAGCATACGACCCAATAAAACCTGGTTTGAGTCAAGGGCCTCCTCATGTTCCGGCTTGGGCCAACTTTCAAGGATATGAGAATTGAACTTGTCGCTAGTGCGAAATGCAACAAATAACACCAATAATACAAGCAATACCAACCTCATTTTTTGATGGAAAAGGATTTAGCAGCGACATCAGCGATGCGCATGGCATTTTCGCTGGGAGTCATGACGCGAAAATGCTTTTGAGACAAAGCATAAGAAAGTATGGCTCCAACATCGAAAAGGATTTCCAAATTCGTATCCGTTACATCCAAGGTAACATTCCGTTCTGCATCATAAGGTGTTTGAAAACCTCCTATATGCAATTCAAATTCATTTTTAGGACTGGGGCATGCGCTGCAAGTGCCCTCTATTTTCAAATTCACATATCCGGTATGCCAAGCCCAATACATGCCGTAGGCGGGATCCAACGCACCGGTATGGGCACCCGTAGAGCTACTGATGCTATCCACTCCTAATCGGAAACGAATGGCGTCAAAGGTCAATTCATCTGGAAGGAAAGAAGCCAACTGCCAAGAGGATGAATCACCGATATCCAACAAACGATAGCCTTCAGGCTCGGTCCATACCGTATCAACTCCTTTCAAATAGGAGATTTCAGATAAATACATCCGAAGGGTTTTTACGGTATAATCGGGCGATTCTCCCGATATGGATGTTAAATGGACAGGGGTGATACGAATCATCACATCTGTGGCATTTACTTGATTGGATAAAACCAACAATAGGAATATATAAAGAAAGCGGATGGACACAAATCTTAATAGCAAAAATTATCGATTGGACACCTTATTAGTGATGGGGTTTAATTTGATCCAACAAATCCAAACCCTTTCATCAAAAGGAAATCACCTTACTAACGAAACTCTTCCAGTGATGGAGCGCTCCTTATTGAACAGATCCTTGAAGCGAATGGTGAATACATACACATCCTGCTTGGATTCGATGCCGTCTACTTTCCCATCCCAACCTTCCTCCAACTTTTCCGTGGTAAACACACGCTGACCCCATCTGTTGTAAATAGACATGCTGTAATTTGAAATATTGAATCCGCGTGGTAGGAACACCTCATTGATTCCATCCCCGTTGGGTGAAAATGCATTGGGCGTCCAAAACGCATAGTCGTCACGAACTTCCATCGTCTGGCGAAGCGTATCCACGCATCCGAATATGTTCTGAACCGCCAATTCGATCAGATATATGCCCGTAGAATCGTAAACATGGTACGGGTTTTCCTCTACAGAGAATACCCCGTCACCAAAATCCCATACATAACTATCGGCGTTGGTGGATGTATTGTAAAAGTAAATAGACGATAGGAAAACACTAGGAGATGCGGGATCAAAATAAAATCCGGCCTCGGGCGTAGGATGAACCGTAACCAATGACTGGAACAATGAATCACCCTGGCATCCGTTCGCATCTGTTACCGTGAGCGAAACTGCAAATACTCCTGTTGCATCGTAGACTGTGATCGGGTTTTGGATTGTGTTGGTTAAACCATTCCCGAAATCCCAAAGCCAAGATACAATGGGTGCACCTGCATCCACTGATGCATCCAGAAATGAAACCTCGTATGGGATACATCCATCAGGCACAGGACTGGCAATGGGAGTGGGATTGCCATTGACCAACACCGTGAGCACAGTACTGTCGCGACAACCAAGTCCCGACTCGGCATACAGGACCGTCGTGTAGCTTCCCGACACCGGGTATGTGTGAATAGGATTCGAAAGCTGTGAGATTGCGCTGCCGTCACCAAAATCCCACTCATACGACAACAAAGTCTGGGGCGTAATGGAAGAGCCGTTGATGAATTGCGTAGCCGTGCCCTCGCATACCGTATCGGCTGCGAAGGATGCAATAGGATTGGGCTCCACCAAAATCGTTTCACTGGTTGTGTCTATACATCCGTTGATGTCGGAAACTATCAATGATACCAGATAACTACCCGCCAAGGGATAGGTTGTCGTGAAGATTGGACCACCCGGTTGCCATACACCGCCAGCATCTTCCTGCCAGCTCCAACCAGTGATGGCTCCACCAGGAGATGTGGATGAGTCGGTCAATATGACAACAGAACCAGCGCAAACCGTATCGGTCTGGAATTGTGCAACCGGAACGGAATTCACCGTAACCCAGGCCTGGAAAAATGAATCCGCCTTGCAACCGTTCGCATCCGTTACTTCCAGGTATACCGGGAATATTCCGCTGTTGGGGAATGTCGCAGTGGGATTTGTGCCAGTACCCGTTTGAGCAAACCCAAAGCCCCAGTTCCACGAAACGATTGGAGCGGATGAAGGTATGGATGCGTCGCTGAATGTTACCTGATAGGGAGCACAGCCTTCGGGAACAGTGGCAATCTGAGGAAGGGGGTTGCCATATACCAGTACATTTTGTGAAACGCTATCTGAGCATCCGTTCACAGAAGTAGCTACCAATGAAACTGGAAACAAACCTGCATTACTATAAATATGATTTGGCTGTGGCAAGTTTGAGGTAGTCCCATCGCCAAAATTCCATAGATAACTAATGGCGCCTCCCGATGCTAGACTTGATGCATTCAAAAACATAGTGGACAAGCCTTGACAAACCGTATCAGCAGAAAATGCAGGAACCGGGTTTTCATAGGCTGTAACTAAAACAGTAGTGGTATCCTGGCAGCCTGCGCTATTAGTAACAATCAGGCTTATGGGGTAGGTGCCTGGCGAGGCATAAGTGGCAATCGTTGAAGATGAACCATTGAAATAACCATTTCCATAATCCCATTGATATAAATTGATCTGTCCGTTTACAGCAACAGAGCTCTGCGCAGAAATCAATATCGGATCCGAGACACAGTTATTGATAGCTGTTGCAATGGCCACTGGCTGATCCGCCACAACAACCTCTCTAATTACCGTATCGCGACAACCATTATCCGAGGTTACCACCAGGGAAACAAAATAAGCTCCTGGCGATGCATAGGTGTGAACAGGATTGGTATCATTTGTAGCAGGGGTCAGATCACCAAAATACCATTGACTAGATACGATAACTCCAGTAGATACAGATGCAGCATTGGTAAAAACGGAAGGCAAGCCTGCGCAATTCAAGGGTGCAACAAAGTTGGCAACAGGGATTGGTGATGTGCTGACACTCTGCGTAACTGTATCATAGCATCCGTTTTGATCTACTACATAATGTGTGACGAGATAGGTGCCTGCATTATAGTAAGTATGAAAAATAGAAAATCCTAATGTATCAGGAGATCCATCTCCGAAATTCCAACCATAGGTTGCGATTGGAGCATCTCCTTGAACCGAAGGACTATTGAAAACGGTTATTGAACCCGGACATACCTCTGAAAAACCAACAACCGCCTGAGGACTTTCAAGTATAATGATTTGACGGGTTATAGAATCTCTGCATCCGTTGCTGGCCACTATGGTGTGAACCACATCATAAACACCAGGATTTTGGAAAATATGATTAACATTCATCCCATTTTGCACGGGTGTATTGTCATTGAAATTCCACAGGTAGGATTGTATGACTCCATTGGCTATGGATGACAAACTTTGAAATGAAGCCAAGTTGCCTGAACATAGGGTATCAGATTGGAAATCGGGCAACAAACTAGAAAGCACCGAAATAGGTTGAATGATGGTATCAATATAACCATTAGCGGTTGTTACAATAAGAGTCACATTGTAAGCGCCTGGATTTGCGTACGAGTGAGTTGGAGTACCTGTTCCGGTAACAACCGGGCTAGAATCTCCAAAATCCCAGATCCAATCAACAACATTAGTTCCGCTCGCCAAGGTAGTATCAGTAAAACTGATTAGATTATCCTGACAATTGGAAATTGCGGTAAAACCCGCTAAAGGTCCAGGCAGCGGTTGAATAGACTGCACCAATGTATCAGAGCACCCTGCACTATCTGTAACAATCAGCGAAGCATTGTAAGACCCTGGCAGATCATATACATGAAAGGGATTTTGAATCGTATCACCAGAGGTTCCATCACCAAAATCCCAAGTCCATGCAATGATTCCTCCGTTGGATGATGCTGATTGGTCAATAAGTTGAGATGTTTCCCCTGGACATGCTGGTGCAATGGTGAAATCAACTGTTGGAGGTGGTATGACCTGAACTTGTGTGGTGGTGGTATCGGCACAGCCACCACTATTGGTAGCTATTAAAGACACCGTATAGGAGCCTGGAGTGGCATAGCTATGCGTAGGATTCTGCAATGTAGATGAACTGCCATCGCCAAAATCCCAAAGCCACTGGTTGATTGGAGAGCCAACCAATACCTGAGAAGAATCTGTAAACTGAACAGCGTTTTGACACAATGAAGATTGGGCTATTCCTGATGCGATGATGGTTTCTTGTAGCACAGTCGACAAAGTGATGGTACAACCAGCCACGGATGTCATAACACATGAGTAAGTAGCTCCAACAGTGGGGTTATTTACCTGAATGGATTGAGTTGTTTCCCCCGTATTCCAGAGATAAGATACAAAGCCAACGGGAGCATTGATGTTAGTAGTGAAGCTGCCTGGACAAAAATCAGAGGAGATTACAAGGGGACTGCAATAGGTATCTAGATAGGCGTAGCCGAAATGCCCCCCATATGCGCAGTCGCCCGTAGAAAACTCGATAGTCACATTTTGACCCACATAAGCTGAGAGATCTATACCAACCGTTGTCCAATCCTTATAGTGGTAGGTATTGCCGAAGTTATCATTGTATGTTACAAAACCAGGTATGCCACCTGATGAAAAAACATTGTAAGTCCCACAATTGATTGGAGCGCCATTGGCATCAAACACTCTGATTTCAAAGCGAGGTTGTGAAGCTGCATCATGATTCGGGTCTTCGAAAACAACCGCATATCTGTATATGAAGAGTGTGTTGTTGGTACCTACACTGAAGGAGTAGCTCAATTGCTCAGCTTCAGCGCCAATGTTGGAGTTTCCAAGACGAGCAGAGAAAAGACCACCCGGTGCAACAACTGGAATGTTGCCATTTGAGAAGGGATCAAAGCCGTTACCAGTCATTATGGTATGACGGCCATTCACTATTCCTGTTGCTGTTGAAATAATTGGACAACACCCACCAGTGGTGCCCGACCAATTAGAGAAGTTGCCCAATTCAAAATCCGCGTTCGAGCAAGTGCTTGTTTGCTGTGCAAAAGAAACATTGGCCGTTGCTAAGAACAACAGACAAACAAATATGCACCAATGATGCAGAGGGCGGATATGATTGAAAATGGGGCTTAACAAATTTGTGGATTAGTGATTAAAAGATCCAGATTAAAATGTCAGTCTTTAACACACCTGACGGAGAAACCAATTCGCTTGTCATTATCATTTTTGATAACCGCACCTAAATCATGATTCAACTGCCGGAACCATGACTTGTCAGGCGCTGTTCCGGTGCTGGATGAAGCCCAATAACCCGTATATCCCAACCCTGAATAAACTCCATTGTAGTTCCTGTAACCACCTGGTTGGCCATCGAATCCTGTAAGATTGTCAGCAGCGGTATTGGGGGATTGCCAAAGTCCATTAAACAACTGAACAGTTCCAGTATCCTTTAAATGACCGCCAGCATAAGAAACTCCACCGGCAACATTAATCATTTGGTCCCACTCGTTATCAGTAGGTACATGCCAACCTGTGGGGCATAAACCACTTGGATCCACAACCGCGTAAAAATTATAGAGATTGCCGTAATTATTTACATTGTTTTGGTTGTCATTATAAGCGGCATAGGCTCCTGAAGATGTTGCACTCCACTGGGCAGATGATAAATTTCCTGCAATTTGCGTTCCATTTCTGTAACGAGTGGTTTTCAGATTTTGCTTCATCCAGCACTGATTACCAATGGATATAACATCGTATGTGTTACCATCGATATCCGTTACCGATGTAATACCAGAACAACCGGTGCCTGCTGTGATTTCACAGACCGCAATATTTCCCAGAGATAGATTTGCACCCCATGACGAAATTGACAGGGTTGTATCTTTGAAAGCGGTGCCATTGAATAAAGTCAGTTGAATATTTGGAGTTGTGGCAACACTCAGCTGAAAATTTCCATTTGGAAAATACAACAACATGGTACTTCCATTAGGCCATATGGCCCGTACATAAACAGGTGTATTCAAACCCTCACAATCCACAGCCTGACCGGTTATGGTTGCTGGACAATTCAGAACTATGTCCGGCACAAGGTTCAATCCAGGATTTATGAAGACGGATTGAGAGCTGACCGCAGGATAAATATTTGAATTCAGCTGTGGATTAACAGACACAACAACATTAATACCAGCCGGAATCCAGTTAGAGTATTCCCCAAGGCTATTTGTTGTCAATGTATATGTATTGTTAACACTTACCACACAGCCTGGCACTGGATTTCCGAAGCAGTCAACGACTTTGCCTTTGATAATCGGAACTGGGTTGGGTAGTGGAACATCACAATTCCACCATGAGAAATGCTTTACACTTCCCTCATAATAGCTTCCATTTTTATATGCATAACCCTCCTGTAACCAAACACCCTTTTCTTCATCAAAATGCAATAAGGGAATACTATCAGGAGCAGAAGATAATTGGGAGGCTGCTATTGGAAATCTCACATCTGCACTTGTGTTACCGTTCAAATTCAATCTATTTCCTGCCATATCCTCAAGCTCCACGCCCAACATGCCATAGGATTCAAGTTGGGTTAATTCACCAGATGAGTTAACAGAAGCCAAATCTCCTCCAGGAAAAAGAGTTGGAAACTCGGGATCGTCTTGATTTAACATACGCGCATAGGCTTTGACCTGGCCGTTATGCACGACTCCATTAGCATCAATAACCGTATTGGGTTGTATAACTACCTGGGCATTATCCGTAGTGGTTATTGAGCCCGTGGAGGTACCGCTAAAGGTGGTTGGATTGCCTTTGCTTAACAATTTAATTCGTACATATTGGACTTGGTTTGCCTGGGGAATACCACCGAATCCCGTCGAAAAATACCCTTGCTTCTCAGCCCCGACATAAAATCGATTTGATGGAACAGCTATTTGCTTGAAAATACAAGTTCCAAATTGATCCGTTATGCCAGTGACGCCATTTATGGTAAGTTCAACTCCTTGCATATCTTCTCCTTGCTCATCTGTTGCGAGCACAACAATATCAACTTCTATATTAGCAACAGGCGAATTGCTATCGCCTCCGCTACCATTGACGTCATCTTTTTTGCAAGCTGGAACAGCTAAAAGCGATATGCAGATTAAACCAAGTATTAGTCGGAATTGAAACCCTTTTTGGATACCAGGTTGATTATTGCCATGGCTACTTTCTAACCTTGACAACCTTTTGATTGAATTGTGCATTGTTTGTGATTATTTGAATGGTGTATACTCCTGTTTCTAGTTTTGATATCTCTACTTGAGATGTCCTGATTGCTTTGTTGATTGACTTGCTGATTGCAACCCGTCCCGTCTGATCCACAACCCTGATTTCACGAACCATCACCTCCTTGCCCATCTGCACCTGTACATATTCGTTGGCCGGGTTCGGATATATCCGAACATCGCTCATGCCGCCTTCCGACAATCCCGCCGTAGAACCATACGGAACCTGAACCGTAGAAGGGTTGATCGAATAAGGAACTCCTGAACTGTCATTGGCTGCGACCACTGTACCGTTGAACACCAGGTTCGTGTCGGGGTAGTTCAAGCTTGACAGTGTGTTCAAGCGAACCTTGCACAACAGTCCGTTGCCGTTGATTGATGCATTGTTGAAACGCGTCATGCCCACACTCACCACACCGTTGGCCACATACTCGATGCTCAAAAAGTCCTGAGATGGCGCACCGAATATCGAACCTGTGTAGTCGAATGTGGTGTTCTGCAAATCGAATACATTCGTATCCGCCGTGATGTCGAACGATATCCCGTACAGGTTGTCCAAGGTGCCGTTGCTGTTGGCCAGGCTCACATCCAACTCCACCTGCTGCGGCAGCTGGCTCGTGTTCACATAGCCTGGAGTCGGGGTAACCAACAAGTTGCCCGTTGAAGAAATCCGGTTGAAGCCGCTGCCATCCAACAGGCTGTCTAACGGTGCCGCATACGCATGTATCTTACCCATGTTGAAACCCACCGAAGTCTGGTCTGCATTGTTGATGATGCCGTCTCCGTTGCCGTCTGCAAAGACCTTGTAGGCATCGCTATTGGGACTGGAGGTGTTCGTGCCCCACAATGTGGATGGCTGGGCTACCCATTGCAGGCTCGCGTTGGGACGAACAGGACCCGTGCTATTATAGAAAACACCGATCTTCAATATGTCCGCCGTATTCACCGTTTTGTTGTTGTCCAAGTCACCAGGCCATACATTCACCTGGTTGGTGAAATTATAACAGTATGGACCCTGGTTGGTCAACCCCACCTGTGAGCCCGCTCCGTTGGTGATCGACAGGTTGTCAACATAGAAACATATCGGGCTGCCTAAAAGACTTGTGGGAACATTATTGGGCTTGAACAGAAACGTATACAAAGTACCCGTGCCCGAATATCCCAAAACAGCGCCCACTTTCGATATGCCGAAATCATAGCCATAGCTGCCCGAAGTAACCGGAGGAGTGGAGATAATACCAGAGCCCGTGCCCAATATCGTGCCAGCCGTATAACCCACATAACTCATATACGGAGCCAACGCACCGTAATAACGAAGCTTCGCATAAGCACCGTATATGTTCGTGACACCGTTCAACCTCACTTGCACTTGCAAGGTGTCGAATATGCTGAACCCGCTCACCCCAGTGCCACTAACAACCGAAATGGCACCCGCGGAGGGTAGGCTGCTCACGTTAACCACGATACTCGTCAATTGGGTGCATCCGTAGATGTTGGTGAAGGTGGCTGTATAGGTAGTGGTTGCCGAGGGATAGGCGATCGGATCGGATACGGTTGTCGAACTCAAGCCAGTCGATGGACTCCATACGATGTTCGGACTGGTGGAACTCACACTGCCGTTCAACTGAAGAGATACCGCATGACCAGGGGATATGGTAACCGAACTCGATGCCGTGCCGTCGGCCAGGATCGAGGCACTCGGAGTGGGGCTAACGGTCAATACCGCCGTAGAACTGGTGGCAGGCGACTGGCAGCTGTTGTTCACCAAGCAACGATATTGGTAACCGCTGAGACCCGAAAGGTTCGACACCGTCAGCGTATTACTCGCAGATCCGCTATAATTGGCACCATTCACACAGTTGGACCAAGTTCCCGTGGAGCCACTCCTGTTTTGCCACTGATATGTGAGCCCGGAGCCCGTGGCATTCAAACTGAAAGTGGCGTTTTGTCCCGAGCAAACAGTTGTGGATGTGGGCTGGGTGGTGATTGCAGCTGGTGAAGAAACGAGTAGCTGGGCCGTATTGGAAAAAACCGAAGGTGGACAAACCGATGAACTGACAATACATCTGAAGTAGTAGTTCGCCAGGCCTACGCTGTTACCCACATTCAAAACGGGAGAGTTAACACCTGAAAAAATATTGGTACCTCCATTTAAAACATTTGTGAAGTTGCTCGTATTTACCCCATATTCCCATTGGTAGGTTAACCCAGTGCCAGATGCGCCAACTGTAAAAGTTGTACCCCAACCCGAACATACAACAGCATTCGTTGGCTGGGTGGTGACCGTGGCAGGACTGTTAACTGTCAATACCGACACATCGCTTGTGTCAACCATCGAAGAACTTGTCACAATACATCTGAAAGAGTAACCATTAAGTCCGTTGACATTGGCTATGTTGAGTGTGTTGGTTAGTACACCAGAGAAACCATTAACACCGCCAAATGTGCAGTTCGTGAACACCGTAGAGCCAGGGGCCTTCTTCTGCCACTGCCTGCTCAAACCGCTGCCAATGGTGCTGATGCTGATACTTGCACTGCTATTGGAGCATACCGAAACAGATGATGGGGGCTGTACGGAAATTGAGGTACAAAATAAAATGGGTGAACAAGCACTCAAATTAACCGATGCCACGAAATTTACTCCGCTGGCAGCCACTTCACCATTCGCAGCCACATCCACATCATATACCGCACCTGAGGTGGATGCACTTGCAATCAAATTCAAGGACGAGTCGAACTTGTATACGCCATTACCGGAACCAACATATACATTTCCACAATTATCGAGATCCAGTCCTCCATTACCTTGTGTTTTGGTACCGGAATTGGGATTTGTGTTGATAATACCTCCTGGAATGGATGTGGTAGCCAAGACAGCGCCAGTAAGCAAATTACGCTTATGCAGAGTTTGTCCGTTGTGCGTATACAAAGCACTGCCATTGGCTCTTGTTGCGCTAATGGGTTGCTTTGTACCGAAGCCATAACCAGGGATGTAATAGTCAAAATTGTATGAGGTTTGAATCTTGAACCCAATTGCACTTAACTGGTTGTTAGTTGAACCCACTGTGTCAAGTGTGAGAAAATAAAAGTTGCCATTGGGGGCTGAGCATAGCGAACTGACTTCTTGTATTTTTGGTGGAGCGCCAATACTACCAAAGCTGACAACCGATGTATTGGTTATGGAACCATTTGCATTATCGATGTTCATAATTGCACCAACTATGGTTGGAAAAGGAACACCGTATGTTAAACGACTTCCCCCAACTACCAATTGGGTCAAATCGCAATTGAAAGTAAGGCTCCAATATTCATAAGAGGTCATACTAACACTAGGATTGTTATACCAAACTAATCCACCGGACGGATTGATTTTTCGAATTTCTCCATTCGAACCTGTGGTGATATAGGTATCGCCGTTGGGATGTGTAACCATCCCTCCTACCCAGAAGCCGCTTGAGTCCCATGAAGAAGAGTAACTCCATTGCAAGCTTCCAGCGGAGTTGTATTTGCGAAGGTAAAAAGGTGAATCGCCCATGTAGGCATACACATTGCCGGAGTTGTCGGTTTCCACTTCCCAAACCTTGTTGGAGTTCGGTGATGGCGGAAAAACAACCCATGGGTCGATTACCAATTGATTATTATTATCATAAGGGCTTAAAGCAAAAGTGATTTTGTTTCCTGTCAACTGGAAAGAGGTCTTAATGCTCTTCTTATCCTTACCAAGGAATGAGATGGGCGCATGGTCTATGGCATCCCCGTAAGGGGTAGTTAACAAAATGTTTCCTTGATTATCAATGCGAGGAGGCGCATCTCCATTGTAAACCAAAGCAATCATATTCGGATCAGCACCAGGCTTGACAACAAATTGATATTTGAAACCCTTCTCTGGATGAAAGTTGAATTCCAAATCGACTCCCGGATAGAGATTCTTATATGTAAGCTGCTTATATCCCTTGATGAAATTGTAGTGCAAATTATTGGAGCCCATTCCATAACTGAAATACTCTTCCAAGGGATCTGATGCAACCAATTCAACATCGGGATTTGTATTGGCAAAACCAATGTGGTATAATGTAGACTCCATACGCACCGCTTTACGCTTGGCAAGAATGGCCTCCCACTCTTCCTGACTGTTAATCGGCTTCGTCTTATCCCACTTTTGCCTAGGTAATTTCTTGTCGAACCGATAAGTCATACCAGTTGCCGTGAAATACACCTGAAAAGGACCATGGTCGATGGCATAAAGGATCTTTGTCCCGGTCAATTTGTTTCGGCCATCGAATTGCGCCTTGTTTTCGATAAAGGCCTTGGGATATTCGTATTTGGCTTCAAACGCATAAGTAAAAGAAATAAAATTCCATGGCAAGAAAAATATAATCAAAAGAGCAAAAATGTTCTTCATGTAATTTTTTTTAGCTTTAAGATTGTTTTCAAACCCTCTTGAATTTACATCAGATTAAAGAAAATGATTGAATAAATAAATCATTTAATAATGTTCAAACGCCTTTGGTTTATTCGTTGGTCATCCGAAATTACCTGAATGGTATAAACACCTGAAATCAATCTTGATACATCCATGCGAGTCGTTTTAATCGATTTGTTGATTGACTTGCTGATTGCAACCCGTCCCGTCTGATCCACAACCCTGATCTCACGAACCATCACCTCCTTGACCATCTGCACCTGTACATATTCGTTGGCCGGGTTCGGATAGACACGAACATCGCTCATGCTGCCGTCTTCCGACAACCCCGCCGTAGAACCATACGGAACCTGAACCGTAGAAGGGTTGATCGCATAAGGAACTCCCGAGCTGTCATTGGCCGCAACCACCGTGCCCGTGAACACCAGGTTCGTGTCGGGGTAGTTCAAGCTTGACAGTGTGTTCAAGCGAACCTTGCACAACACTCCGTTGCCGTTGATTGATGCGTTGTTGAATCGCGTCATCCCCACGCTCACCACTCCGTTGGACACATACTCGATGCTCAAAAAGTCCTGAGATGGCGCACCGAATATCGAACCTGTGTAGTCGAATGTGGTGTTCTGCAAATCGAATACATTCGTATCCGCCGTGATGTCGAACGATATCCCGTACAGGTTGTTCAAGGTGCCGTTGCTGTTGGCCAGACTCACATCCAGCTCCACCTGCTGCGGCAGCTGGCTCGTGTTCACATAGCCCGGAGTCGGGGTCACCAATAGGTTGCCCGTTGATGATGTGCGGTTGAAGCCGCTGCCATCCAACAGGCTGTCTAACGGTGCCGCATAAGCATGTATCTTGCCCATGTTGAACCCTACCGAGGTCTGGTCCGCATTGTTGATGATGCCGTCTCCGTTGCCGTCCGCAAACACCTTGTAGGCATCGCTATTCGGAGTGGAGGCATTATTTCCCCATAAAGTAGCCGACTGGGCAACCCACTGCAAATTGGCATTGGGGCGAACTGGGCCCGTGCTGTTATAAAAGATTCCAATCTTCAATATATCGGAGGTGTTAACAGTCTTGTTGTTGTCCAAATCGCCTGGCCATACATTCACCTGGTTGGTAAAGTTGAAACAGTAGGGACCTTGGTTGACTAGTCCGAGCGCATTACCTGCAGGGGGAGGAGATGTAATACTTAAGTTATCAAGGTAAAAGCAAACTTGGCTGTTCAGAAGGCTCGTAGGAATGTTGTTGGGCTTGAAGAGAAATGTATAAAATGTTCCCGAGCCAGAATAACCAGGTACCGTACCGCTCTTGTTCATTCCGAAATCATAGCCAGTACTAGTTAATACTGGTGCATTAGTAATAACAGGGGGAATAGGACCAAGTAAAGTTCCAGGAATGTAGCCCACATATGTCAAGTATGGCGCTAAAGGACCAAAATATTTCAACTTCGCATAAGCCCCGTAAATATTGGTGGCATTTGTTAATTGCACTCTAACCTGCAGCGTGTCGAAGATATTGAAACTGCTCACCCCAGTGCCACTTACAACCGAAATAGTTCCTGCATTCGTTAAATTGTTTACATTGATCTGGATACTGGCCGTTTGAGTACAACCAAATGTATTGGTAAATGTGGCGGTGTACTGCGTATTTACAGATGGAGTGGCAATGGGATTGGCAATTGTGGTAGAACTTAATCCAGAGGTTGGCGACCAACTTATATTTGGGTTAGTGGTACTGATACTTCCATTTAATTGTAAAGCCACAGCATTACCTAGGTTGATTGTTACAGGATTGCTGGAAGTGCCGTTGGCCGTAATGGTGGGCGCCGATCCTTGATTTACGGTAAGTATGGCTTCAAAACTATTTGTTGAGAGCAAACAATTGTTATAGACAATACACCTGTATCTGTAATTGTTGAGACCCGACAAGTTAGAAACAGTCAATGTGTTTGTTGTAACGCCGGCATAATTGGAGCCATTGGAGCAATTTATCCATGAACCCGTGGAACTTGTTCGATATTGCCATTGATATGTTAACCCTGTTCCAGAAGCCGTTACACTGAAGGTGGCAGATTGCAATGGACAAACACTTACCGGCACAGGTTGGGAAGTAATACTGGGCAATGTTCCCCCAACCGTTAAGGTTTGAGAAGCTACGCCTGTACAACCATTAGCGTTAGTAACCGTAACAAAATAGGAGCCTGAAGTCGAAACAGTAATACTGGGAGCAGTTGAACCTGTGCTCCAATTGTAACCCGAATAAGTAGTGGTAGTACTCCAAGTTGTGGTGCTCCCAGCACAAATGCTGGTAGAACCCTGTATAGTAGGAGTTGGACTAGCATTAACCGTTAATGCCCGGGAGGCCGTACCTGTGCAGCCATTTGCATCGGTAACCGTTACCGTATAGGTATTGGCCGTATTCACCGAAATACTTTGTGTGGTGGTACCGGTGCTCCAATTATATCCAGAATAACCCGGTGGGGCTGTAAAGACGGTAGATGACCCTGAACATATCGTTGAGGTTCCCGAAATGGTTGGAGATGGGTTGGGATGGATTGTGACGAGTTGTGATGAGAAACCAGAACAACCTGCACTATTGGTAGCTGTCACTGTATAATTTCCTGAGGTAGTAGGATTAATAGTGGCTGTAGTTGAGCCATTGCTCCACAAATACGAGAAACCTGGTGTTGCGTTAAGAGTTGCTGCGCTTCCTTGACAAACAGTGAATGATCCATTTATGGTTACCGATGGATTTGACGCCACAGCCAACTGACTCACATTCGATGTAACACTAGATCCACAACTAGACCCCAACACACATCTGAAATAATACCCGTTGTATGAGGTTCCGGGTGAAATGCCCAACACAGATCCAGTGGTGTTGGAGAAGGGTGCTTGTGCTGGCACATTGGTAAAAGTGGTTCCATTGGAGCTATACTGCCATTGATAAGTCAAGCCAGATCCTACGGCTGAAAGAGTCAAGCTTGTGGAGCCACCCTGGCATTGATAAAATACAGCAGGTGGTTGCGTATTGATAACAGGTGTGTTTACGACAGACAAGGTACAATTCGACGATGTAACAATTCCACAACTACCCGATATTTGACATTTGAAAATGGCTCCATTTAGAGAGCTTTGGGCAGAGCCGATGGAGAGCGTGGCGCTACTGACTCCACTGAAATTATTGGCCCCGCCAATGGGAACAGCCGAGTAGGTTGAACCATTGTTAGTGCTGTAAGACCAAGAATAAAAAAGTGAGCCACCAATAGCCGTGGTTGAAATAGTTGTGGCAGCAGCCACACAAACAGCCTTGATGGAAGGGGGTTGCGCAGTAATGGCTGTGGTTTGATTTACGGTTAGCAAAACAATGTTGGTAGTGGTTATTACACTGCAAGCCGTTGAAGTGATGAGGCATCTGTAATAGTTTCCTGAGATTGCGACTGCCGGAGAGCTTATGCTTAAGGTTGAAGTAGTAGCACCTGAAAACCCATAAATGCCACCATTCGTAACATTAGACCAAATCCCAGTAACACTTGAAAATTCCTGCCATTGATAGGTAAGGGTTCCACTGGAACTTGCTGTAAAACTCATGGAAGTTGGTACAGCACTACATGTTGTAACACTTGCCAAAGGCTGACTGGTAATAGTAATAGTGGGTGCTGTTTGAACGGTCAAGGTCGCGGAATTGCTATTGATGGATGCACATGTTGGTGTAGATAACACGCACCTATACAGATAACCATTAAAAGTCGTAGGTATATTACTCACTGTAAGGGTGGCTGATTGATATCCTGAAGGATAATATAAAGTATTATTGCAATCAGCAAAAGAAGCACCTGCATTCGAACTAAACTGCCATCTATATGTGAGCGGTGTTCCTGATGCAACAACAGAAAAAGTGGTGGTGTTGTTGGGTGCGTTAGAGCACACATTTCGGTTTGGAGGCTGACTGGTAATGGTGGGGGCTGTACTAACATTCAGTTGAGCCAAGGTGCTCGTATCTGCGGGTGCACATCCACCCGTCACAATGCATCGGAAATAATAGTTGCTCACCAAACTAGGATTCACAACCGTTAAGGAATCGTTAGTGTAACCAACAAAATTTGAAGTAGAGCATGGCAAAAATGTTTGAGGAACTGTGTAATTCACCGTCAACTGAGGTCTTGATGTGCTAGCGTAGCCATAAATGTTATATACTACCGTAGCGGTACTTCCACGAACAAATCCAATGTTGGCATTATTAGTTCCAATATTGGCATTCAGGAAACTCAAACCAGCAGCATTCAGTGGGATTGTTGTAGTTGTGTTAACATTCCATGCAACAGGAGTTGCAATTGCGCCACCAGAGGCACAATTAGAGTACAAGGTAGTACCTGCTATAGTGGAGGGATCTCCTGTAAAACCATAAATATTGTTTGCAATATTTGCAGTTGTCGTATTATAAGTAGTGAATGTCAAACTAGCATTGGTGATAGTAGCATTTGATGGTATTGAGGATAGGTTAAATTTAGCCCACCCCCTATTACCAGTGGAGGGTAATAAATTGACCAAATTACCATCGCTTTTTGCACCAGCACTACTTACAGAACCCGTTGCATAGGATCCCGATATGCCTGTTGATGGAATTACCAGCGATGCATTAGTTGCGCCAGCCGTAGTACTATATTGCCATTGATAGGTTAATTGGGTACCTGTTGAAGCAACTGTGAATAAAGCGGATTGGTTTGAGCAAACAGATTGATTAGCTGGGTTGGTTGTAATATTGGCAGGAGTGCTTTGCAGAAATGCAACAGAATTACTCAAAGTACTTGGAGTACATGTACCAGAAACCCGACACCTGAAAATGTACCCTACTTGTCCACTCATGACTGTAGTTGTTCCACTAATGGTAAGTGTAGCCGTATTAACCCCGGAGTAAGGTGCACTTAAGCAATCGAACCAATTCAAACCCCCATCGGAGCTGTATTGCCAAGCATATGTCAAACCCGTTCCCGAAGCAACCAAAGATATAGTTGCGCTTGTTTGACCCGTACAATAACCCACACTGGCGGGCTGCGTTGTAACAACAGGAGCCGTTTGAATGGTAATAAGTGCGTTGGATGAGGTTACCGTGTTGCCACAGGTGCTGGTTACCACACATCTGATATTGGTGTTGTTATAACCAGAAATGCTTAACATGGATAAAGTTGAAGTATTGGTATTAGAAAATATCGGATTGGATGAACACGATAGAAAGGTTCCGCCAGCTGTGCTGTATTGCCATTGGTAAGTTAACCCTGTACCAACAGCAGACAAGGAAAAAGTTGCCGATGAAGTAGCATTGCAGGTGGTTACACCAACAGGTTGTGTAACAATAGCAGCAACATCACATGGGTTGATCCTGCTCAAAAAGCCATCAACTGTTCCGCTGATGGAAGGCTGAAAGGCTCCAGTGGATGAAATACCCGCCAAAGATTGTGTGGTTCCAGCCATGTAAAGGTTGTTGGATAAATCAAAAGCTATGGCATTACCAAAATCGCCATTGGCGCCGCCCAAGTAGGTCGACCATATCCTGTTTCCAGTGGTACTAAACTTGAACAAAAATGCATCATTGATGCCACCAAATGAATTTTGGAAACCAGATGAGGATATACCGGTACTAGATGCCGTAAATCCGGATAAATAAAAGTTGCCACTGGTATCTACAGCTGCTGAATATCCATAGTCGTTAGAGGGTCCTCCACAATAAGTACCCCAAAGTAAAGAAGCTCCAGTGGAAGCGAATTTAGAAGCAAATGCATCAGCTAGACCTCCAATGGTGGGCTGAAATACCCCCGAAGCTATGGAAGCGGTGGAAGATGTTTCTCCTGTAACGAATATGTTACCGCCAACATCGATTGCGATGGACCTTATAAGATCATTGCTTGTACCGCCATAATAGGTTCCAAAAACACGGGCCCCAGAACTATTAAACTTTACTAAAAACCCATCAGAATTGGCTCCTGTCGTGCTTGATGCGGATACATCGTATGCTCCTGATGTAGCCATGCCCGAGCTCGATTTGGTCGAACCTCCAAAAAAAACATTACCTAAAACATCCGTCTTAACAGAATAACCGAAATCATCATAATTACCACCGTAGTATGTGGACCAAATCCTATTCCCTAAACTGTCAAACTTCACCAAAAACGCATCTGCCAAAGAACTTTTTGTCGATTGATGAATCGGGCTTCCTCCTGCAATTCCATTGGTGGACAAGGTGTTTCCAGTAACATACAGATTACCTGAAATGTCATGCGTTATACTGGCTCCAAAGTCATTTGCACTTCCGCCAAAATAAGTAGACCACACTAGAAAACCATTGGTATTGAAGGAGGCAACAAATGCATCGTAGGTGCCTCCTCCAAATGCGGACTGAAATCCTCCATTGTTGATGGCATTGGCAGAGGCCGTTTCTCCCGTTATACATATCCTACCAGTAGGCGAAATAGAAATTGCTCTTGAATAATCATCTTGAGACCCTCCGAAATAAGTGGTCCAAAGTCGTGCACCCGAAGTGGAGAACTTGGTAATATAGGCATCACCGTTTTGACCATAAACTTGCTGATGAACACCCGCGGTTGCCACACCTGTGGTGGAAAAAGTATATCCAGACATGAAGACATTGCCCGAAGCATCGATAGCGACACAGGTTCCATAATCATCAGCGCTACCGCCGAAATAAGTGGACCAAGTGACTATTGGATCAATACGAAGCTCTTTGTTCTCATCATACTTGGCTATTTCAAAGGAAACCGTTTTGCCGTCAAGCCTATATCCCGATTTTATAAGTTCATTGCTTTGAAATACCGAAGGCCTGCCGTCGTTTATGACTCCACCATCTGTGTTTATTATCAACTCCCCTTCTTCATTCACCCTTAGGCTATTGGCGTGGTCATACAACATTCGGATATCCCTGGGGTTACCACCAGGCTTGACCATGAAATCATATTTGATTCCTTCCACATCTGAATAAATTACCCAATCGATGTTGGGATAAATGTCACGAACTAAAATCTTTTCAAATGTTGGTACCATGGTAATTCCATCAGGAAAGTGTTTGCCATAAAAGTTTTCATGGTAATCCGTTTTGTCCCCTTCCTCAATTATTGGGTTTGGATTCGCATCCACAAGGGTCATATCAATCCTGAAGCTTGAAATTCCAGAATCATTGTTTTTTACTCTATTATTTTCAGTAAAAGACTTTCGTTCTATAAACTGATATGACAAACCATTGGATCTCACAAACACTTTCAATCCGTTGCTGAATGTGGAATAAAGAATTTCAGAGGCGATTTTTCCATCAGCAAATCGTAATTGACCTTTATTGGGTGAGAAAAGTGTTCTGTCAGTATTCTTGTCAACAAATCCATTTGCATGAGATATTGAAGAATTGTTTAATAAAACAAGCAGAGTGATGTAGATAAAATTTTTCATCGGATTTCAAATATTTGAAGGCTTATGAGTTTTTTCTTGTGGAAGGCTTTGAAAATTGCTAGCACTCCAAGATTAGGCGTAATTGTGCTTTAGGGTTGCAAACACAATGGCAAACATTTATTTAGTCCCGGCAAGTTATACCGTAGCCACGCACCAATTTAGACACCTGTCAACAATCGAAAACCTTTACAATTATATGAATTATTATCCTATGAACCAATACTTTATTTGCAGTCAGGCATCCTGGCCTTAAAATAATTTCCCAGTCATGTTCGTTTGCAATATTCAATAATTTGGAATTCAGGATATTATACAACTTAAGATTAAGTTTTATCCGATAGAAGTAAGCATAGATGTTTTTGGTATACTCATGTCTGAACAAAAAAAAAGGAATGGTTGGTTGCATTGGAACAATAGAGCCAACCCCCATCCTGTTACAAGCAATCCGCCCGAGGCGGAAACCTGTGACCCCAATTCAAATGAAAAAGCCCGAAATCATTCGGGCTTTGTGAGTGGGAGCAACAGGGTTCGAACCTGTGACCCCCTGCTTGTAAGGCAGGTGCTCTGAACCAGCTGAGCTATGCTCCCAAAAGGGATTGCAAATTTAGCAATAATCCGTCAGCAAACAAAGAAAAAAATAGATTAGCAACCATTGTAAATGAGTGCTTTAGGTGGGCATTTGCAAATCATGATGGATTTTCATCTCCAAAAATGCCATATCTTGTTTGAGGAAATTTCATTCAACAAACCTCGACATAAACAATTCTTTGATGCCATTTTAAACATCGGCACACTTGCCAATGTCCTAGTCGATAGAAGCTAAAACTCACAAACAACCTTTTATAGTGGTACTAAAACCCCATTTTGGGGGAGCATTTTTTATAGAAATCGCTAAATACATTGCAAAACAATCTGTCCATGAAAAAAATGAATGAGTTGAAAATGCAAATTAAAGCCCCAGGTTCAAAATGGATGTTCAGCCTTTTTGGTTGCCTTTCACTTGTTTTGATATTACAATCAAATTCCGCTGTTTCCCAATCGTTATACTTCCCACCCAATGGAGTCAACCAATGGGATACCCTATCGCCATTCACCCTCGGATGGTGTCAAGATGGTATAGATTCATTGAACCAATTTTTGGATTCCAACAATACGAAAGCGTTTATCTTATTGAAAGATGGTAAAATTGTTTTGGAATCCTATTTCGGAGGTTTTGCACAAAACGACCCTTGGTATTGGGCCTCTGCAGGCAAAACCATCACTGCTTTCATGACAGGCATTGCACAACAGGAGGGTTATCTGGATATCCACGATACTACCTCACAATATTTGGGTTCTGGGTGGACATCCTGCACCCAACAACAAGAGGAAAAGATTACGATCCGGAACCAGTTGACCATGACCTCCGGTTTGGATGACGGAGTGGCCGATCCTTATTGCACTATTGATACCTGTTTGACTTACGAGTCAGATGCAGGAACCCGCTGGGCATATCATAATGCACCTTATACGCTATTGGATGGCGTAATCAACAATGCGACCGGTGTAACGCTTAACAGCTACACGAATCAGAAGCTGTTGAATCCAACGGGCATGAATGGTTTATTCTTGCCCAATGGCTTCAACAATGTTTTTTACAGCACTGCAAGATCCATGGCGCGATTTGGATTGCTTATCCTCAATAGAGGTATTTGGAACGGCGACACTTTGATGTCCGACACCACCTATTTCAATGAAATGACAAACACTTCGCAGTCCTTGAATAAAAGTTATGGGTATCTGTGGTGGTTGAATGGAAAGCCCTCTTTCATGTTACCAACGCTGCAGTTCGTATTCAATGGGCCCTTGAATCCTGCGGCACCAAACGATATGTTTGCCGCACTGGGAAGAAACGGACAAATGTTGAATGTGGTTCCCTCCCAGGGTTTGGTTTGGCTTCGAATGGGCGACACTCCTGCCGCAGGTGATGTTTCGGTGTTGTTGAACAATCAGATTTGGGAAAGAATCAATCTATTGCCCTGTTCCACTACAGGTATCGCCGTAAACGAAACTATTTTTTCAAATGCAAGCTGCCACTTTGACAAATTCAATAATACGATCCACATCCAAAGCCCTTCTGCAATCAAGCAGTTGCTCATTTCCGATGCAACGGGTAGAGTCTTAACAATGGCTAAACCCAACGAAAGCACTTTTTCAACAGCGTTGCCATCGATAAACCAAGGACTTGTCATCGTTAATATTGTTGATGAAAATGGTGTGGTTTCTGTTTTCAAGGAAGTTGTTTTTGATTAGATCATAATTGCGTATCAATCATTAACTTTGAAGCATAGCTTACGCCATGCATAAATCGTTTTTGGTATTCTTCTTTGCGATCTCATGTACTTTCGGTTTTGGTCAGCGCATAGAAACATCCGCCCCGATTGACGAGGATTTCTCTTTGGGTTTCACCAAAATACTAGGAGCTGCTGGAACAGGTTATTTTGTACAATCGGGAAACCTCGATTATGAAATCACCTCCGAAAAAACCGGATTCAGATCACCCAAATACAAAATAGGCTTTTTCAATAAAGCGCTTGGGTTGGTGTGGGAGAAGCCTTTGGAACCAACCTTCAATGAGTCCGAGTTACTTGATGTGTTCCTTGTGGGAGACAACTTGGCGGCACTTTCCTTTATTTGGAGCCAAAGCAATAAATCTGTTGACCTATTTGTAGATATATGGGATACCACGGGTAGAATTACAAACAAGAAACAGTTAGGTTCATTTAAAGGGCTTAATAGCGAGCCCTTTGATATAAAATCATGCCATAGTTTACACAAAGATTTTTTTGCTTTTTCCGCCACATCGAAAAGCGACGATGACCGGACCATGGCGCTATTAGTCTGCTTCGATTATCAATGGTCCCAAACTAACCAACTTACATTCATCATCAACCAGCCATACAAATCGTTCAACTTATACAGTATGGCCGTTTCCGACTCGGGCAAAGCCGTCTTGTTGGGTGTTCGAAGTGATAAAGCTCGAGCATTATCATCTAAAAGGGAGACGAATTGGTTTGCATACCTTCCTTATCAAGGGAAAATAAACGAATATCCCATTGGTAGGGGTCTTGAAATCTCCACCGTCCGACTGACCATCGATGAGTTCCAACACGAAGCCATTTGCGCCGGATTCTATGCAGACCAAGGGTCCTATATTGGTGCAGGTATACTAAACCTCAGGTTGAGTCTTTCTGATTCAATTTTATCGGAGCCATTATCGCAAAACACGGTCGTTGATAGCCAAGAAAATCTTAGACTAAAAGGCGCAAGAAATAAAAATGATGCAGGAGGTTTATCGGGATATCCCCTTAAAAAGGTGATTCCAAGGGGAGATGGAGGCATTGTTCTAGTGGCCGAATCCTCATACATTGCGGAATACTCTTACTTCGATTCATTCAGCCAAACTTTTACCAGGAGGCTAGAGTATAATTACGGTGATATTGTTCTATTCTCCTTGAATCGAAGTGGTCAAATAGAATGGAGTTCCTCCATTTCCAAAAACCAAACATCCATGGATGATGGTGGTGTATTTTCCTCTTATTGCATGATGACCGAGGGCAGCTCTCTTGGATTTTTCTTTTCTGAACCCATTAGCAAAAGGTCGCGAGTTTTATGTGGCAGCCTCAGCCAAAATGGGGTTGCTAACAAAACAATTCCTCTTGCACTACCTGAGGGAACGCTACTTTTATCTGAGGGTGCCAAGCAAGTCGGAGAAAATGAATTGTTAGTGCCCGTACTACTCAAAAGGAAGTTGCATCTGGTCAGGATTTCGATTTGAAATGTTCCGTGAAAAGCTTGGTTTTGTAACCAGATATATTCGATTCCTCGTTACATCTAATAATGAACACGGGGTGCACTCTCCTTTCTTGTTCAATCTGCTAACCAAAGGCATCTACAACCGCTCCAACGATTTGGATTTCGCAAGTATCGAGACGATTCGTTCGAATTGCGCAGTTGACAAGCGTATCATCCAAGTAACCGACCTTGGAGCTGGCAGCCATCTTGATGGAAAAAATTCAAGACGATCCATTTCCTATATCTGCAGAACATTTGCAAAAAGTCCAAAAATGTGCAAGGTGTTATACAGAACTTTACAACACCTTAAGCCCTATACTATCATAGAGCTGGGCACATCACTTGGTTTAAGCGCAATGTATTTGGCATCTGCAAACGAAAGGAGCCGTGTCATTTCTTTGGAGGGCTGCCCGAACACCGCTGATATCGCCAGGGAAAACATATCCAAATCAGGCCTAAAAAACATTTCTGTTATTACCGGAGCTTTTGATGAGTTACTCCCCGATTTACTTGAAGCAAATGAAAGAGTGGATGCCATTTACATTGATGGCAATCATACACACGAGGCAACAACCCGGTATTTCAATATGATGTTGAGCCGAATGCACAACAATTCATTCATCATTTTTGATGATATCAACTGGTCTAAGGGTATGGTACAGGCTTGGAATGAAATCACAAGCCACGATAAGGTTACCATGTCTGTGGATTTTTTTCATTTCGGAATGGTCTTTTTCAATCCAGGATTTTCAAAGGAGCACTTTAGGATTAGGATTTGATCCTTTGAATTTCTGTCTTTCAATTAAAACTTATCCTAGGTACACAAACAATAGCGATAGAAGAGTGTTCATTGAAAGTCTACTTGTCTATTTGACTATATTTACCCCATGGAACCGCTCATCGTACTCAAGGACATCTCCAGGCGCTATACTGTAGGAACTGAAACCATTCATGCCTTACGCTCAGTTTCCACGACCATATTCAAAAACGAATATGTGGCTCTCATGGGCTCATCCGGTTCTGGAAAGTCTACTTTGATGAACATCTTGGGTTGCCTTGACACTCCTTCAGGAGGAGAATATACGCTGCGAGGTATTCGAGTCAGTGAAATGACCGACAATGAGCTTGCGGAGGTTAGAAACAAGGAAATCGGTTTTGTATTTCAAACCTTCAATCTATTGCCAAGGTCTACCGCTCTGGAAAATGTGGCACTTCCATTGGTTTACGCAGGAGTGAGCAAAGACAATAGAGAGGATCGAGCACTTAAATGCTTGCAGGATGTGGGATTGGGCGATCGAGTTAAACACAAACCAAATGAGTTATCCGGAGGTCAACGACAACGCGTTGCTGTTGCAAGGGCCTTGGTTAATAACCCTGCTATCATATTGGCGGATGAGCCTACTGGTAACTTAGACTCAAAAACCTCGGCGGAAATCATGATGTTGTTCGAAGAAATCCATCGAAAGGGCAATACTATCATCGTTGTGACCCACGAAGAGGACATCGCAAGGCATGCTCACAGGATCATCCGACTTCGCGACGGACTGATTGAATCGGACCTCCCCAATGATCGCATCACCCGCGCATCAAAACAAGAAATATCCGCCTAACAAAACACCTCAGTATGCGCATTTACACGAAGACTGGAGATAAAGGTGAAACTTCATTGATTGGAGGCACACGGGTTCCTAAGCATCATTTGCGTATTGAATCGTATGGCACTGTTGATGAATTGAATTCTTATGTTGGGATGGTGCGGGATTTAAATGCAGCCGATGACAACATATACCAAGTTCTTGGAGAAGTTCAAGACCGTCTTTTCACTATAGGGTCCCTGCTCGCTGCCGATCCTGGAAAATCAAAAATGAAATTGCCCGAATTGCATCAGGATGATATCGCATTATTGGAATCTGAAATTGACCAGATGAATGATTCTTTGCCAGAGTTGACTTCATTCATTCTCCCCGGTGGACATGTAGATGCATCTTGGTGTCATCTTGCAAGATGTGTTTGTCGAAGATCCGAAAGATTGGTTTGTCATTTATCTGAATCAGAACCTGTAGAACCTCTTGTAGTAGCCTATCTGAACCGTCTATCCGACTACCTATTTGTACTCTCAAGGGTTGTACTTAAAAACCGCGGAGGTGCAGAAATCAATTGGAAACCAAAGAACTAACTTTTATCGGCACTTGTTCTAAAAGTGGCTGATTTTGTTATTTTTGCTAACCTTTTCAAAAAACACCAAAAAGTTCAACCTTTCAAAATCCGCTAATTATGTACTGGACTTTAGAGCTAGCCTCACACCTCGAAGATGCACCATGGCCTGCAACCAAGGACGAACTCATTGACTATGCCATTCGATCAGGGGCTCCTTTGGAGGTGATTGAAAACCTTCAGGAGTTGGAGGATGAAGGCGAAGCCTACGAGAGCATAGAAGAAATATGGCCTGATTATCCTACAAAAGACGACTTCTTCTTCAACGAAGATGAATATTGATGGTAATTAAAAAGCATAAAAAAATCCGGAGCGAATACTCCGGATTTTTTTATGGGATCAGTCGAAATCAATTAAGAACCATTTTTCCAGTTCTGATGGAATTGTCTGTGCCACGCACTTCATAGAAATACACTCCGTTTTGTAAACCGGAACGATCGAAAGAAAATGAACCCGCTCCAAGATCATCATAGGAACGAACCACATTACCAATCATATCAAAAACAACAAATTCGAAACGCTCTGAAGTTGTTCCGCTGATTGAAACGGTAGCCTTGTTTGATATTGGGTTTGGAAAAACAGAAATATTTCCTGCTGCATTCAACTCCTGAACTCCGGTCACCACAGAACCTACTACCTCAATAGGCAATCCTTGAGGCGTCAAAGTGCCACCATCTGTCAGGTCTACCCAAGTGGTGTAACTAGGACTTGCAGGGTCGTTAATATATTGCTTTGCGTTTCCTGTGGTAGTGTTTCCAGCACCCAAATTCACTGGTGGAGCCCAAGGTCCAGAAGTGGTTGAACCACCGGTTTGCCAATCAATCCAATAAGTACCCGCTGATAATGTTGTACCAATAAAGGCGACATTTCTCATAACGGGCCTAGCTACGCAAGTAGCAGGTGCACAAGTGGTGCTAGTGAAGTCGCCAGTACGATAAGTACCCGACCAATCGGTGGTTAACATCAAGTTGGTGGTAGAATCGCCAAAAACAATTGTGCTTGCACCACCAGGAGTACCACTCCAAATACGAACATTCACCTCGGTAATGGTTGAAGTGTTGCCTGAATTGGTTTGGTAGGCAAAGAAGGCAATCGAATCTATGCTCCAAGTTTCACCGGCAGGAACAATAATATCTTCAGCAACACGATAGCCTGTTGAAAGGGCATGTCCAGCGCCGTAAGTGGTAAATCCATCGTGAAGAGTAGAAGCATTGGCGCCACCAGCACCACCGCCAGCCAAATCAAAAACAGGTCCACTGCTGTAGATAACAGACTGTGCCATAAGCCCTGTGGTTAGCAGGATTGCAGATAAGGATAGTAAAGTTTTTTTCATGTATTGGATTGGGTTTAGTTAGGTTAAAGTGAATGCAATGGTAAAAAATTAATCAGAAAAGCACAACTAAAACCCATCCACATATTCACGGAGGACGCCAGCCGCTACAAGGCTCCAGCCGCTGGATCATAATCCCTAAGCTGGCTTCTAAGCTTTTTTCGGGCGTTGTGGATTCTGATTTTAACAGTGCCCAACGGGACCTGCATAAACCGTGCTATTTCATCATACCTGTAGCCCTTGAAAGCCATCTCAAATGGAACCCGAAGATTGGAAGATAAGCTGGCTATGGCCCTGCTAATTTCCTGCATGATCATTTTACGCTCACCACGATTGTAATCCTGGGTAGGATGCGAATTGATGTAATATTGATTATCGGTATCATCTGTGACCACCAAACCGGATGATTGTCTCCTGTAGTTATTAATGAAAATATTTTTCATGATAGTGTACAACCAAGCTTTCATGTTAGTGCCTTCACGAAACTTCTCTCGGTTATAAAAAGCCTTTGTAATGGTCTCTTGGGTCAGGTCGGATGCATCCTCTGTATTTCGGGTCAACTTGAGTGCGAAATTTCGCAAAGGGGTGTAAAGTTGGCTGACTCGGGTGTTGAATTCAAATTTTGTCATTTGCCTAAAGTTTTATGCAGTTTCCTGAAATCTGTTGACTTTTCAGGATGCAATTTTATCCTAGCAGAATGAAATTAAGATGAATTCTAAATAAGAGCACAAAGTACTCTTAATGAGCCTTATGCGGCAGACGGAATTCGCCCTGGATTGATCTTTGGAAAAGGTGGGAAATTAAAATTTCCGGGCAAAGCAAAGCTGGCTTGTTCTTCCAATCTGAATCGGATGGAATGCATATTGAGATTGAAAGCAACCTGATTGATTGAATCTGCTCGGAATGAGGCCAAGTTTTCAAGAACCGAGTGATGTGTACCCTGATGGAATGTTACCACCTCATTGGCTTGAAGAACCCTAGCCAAGGAGGGAATAACTTTTTCATAATTGCCGTTGGAAACCAATAGGTTACTTCCTTTGGAGACCAACTCCGAGCGAAGTCTGGAGACACCATCCAACAGGGAGGTATTGAAATCGGAAAATTGATGGTTATCATTAAAAAACTCCTTTTCCCGAGGGTCAAAACAAAAGACTGGGATAAGGGTAATAGCATCAGAAAACAAATTCGGATGCAATCCCTGACACCAGGAGGGCTCACGACACCACAACAATATGTTTTTCCCGTTCATTTAATGCAATAACAAGCCTTGATAAAAAAAAGTTTGGTAGAAAATCCAAGAACCGTAAACCGGGCATTCAAGGTCTTTTTCGCCATACTAAAATCCAACCGATTCCGGCTATGAGCACAACAGCCATAAACAAGTTGGTCCCCAACCATAGGTATTTATCCGAATCTAATTCGCCATACCTCATCTTCAAAAGGAAAGCCGACAATAATGTGCCAGTGGAAACCGAAGTGATGATGAGGAAAGCCCTTCTTTTGTTGGTCATGTGGTTGGTTGGAACGAAAATAAGAAAATTTTCTAAATAAACCTCAAAGAGATGAGACACAACCTTTCCAGATACCAAAAATCACAACAATAACCCTATTGAAAAACTGTTTCGGTCGAATCAAACGAGCATATTGCAACCCCTCAAATCACTTTCATCCAACCTTCCTAACACCTCGAAACCTCCATCGGCAAACACCCTGCCCATGTCTTTTGTGGCAATAAACGAGCACGAGTGGATATTTGCCAGATCTATTACATGAATGAGACCGGTGATGCTTTCCACAAACGGTCCTTTTGGATCATGTATTTTTTTAATGCAAACTTTCATCCATGGAGGTGCATGAAAAAGACCATGCGTCTGAGAATAGGCCTGCGAAAGCAATTCAGTCATTCCGTATTCGGAATGAACCGAAGCAACGCCGGTTACCTCCATAATTTTCTGATGCAACTCCTCCCTGACCAACTCTCTTCCCCTACCCTTCATGCCGCCCGTTTCCATTATTACAGCCTTTGGAATTCGTATGGTATATTCTTCAAAGAACCTGACTAACGCATGGGTTACTCCCACCAAAAGCGTCCTTTTGCCTTGGTTTTGCAAAGATTCCAAAGTAAACGCCAAAGAACCGAATTGATCTAAGTAAAAACCAGACTCTGAAGAATTAGATGCCTTGATCAATCGATCCATCATATAAACGAGGGAAGAGTCGCCTCTCTCCAAATATCCCGGCAACAAGGCAAGTATGGTCCATTCTGAAGGGTTGCCATAAAACCGCTTGAAACCCTCCATGAAACTCTGCTCGTAAATGACTGGATCCACCACATAATGACATGAGGTGCTTGATCCCGATGTGCCGCTGCTTCGAAAGACGCATGAGGGCTCTCTCAGCGCATCGTGGATCTTTTGTGTTTTGAAAAACTCCACTGGAAGAAAGGGAATTTTGTCCAGATCATTCACCTGTTCAGGATTTACCCCCGAAAGTCGAACAAACTCCCTGTAAACTGGGATGTATTTTGCTTGATATCGAAATGCACTCAAGGCAAGGTTAGAAAAAGTCGAGGAATCAGAAATCTTCAATGAACCACCCCAAAACTTATCGATATCCATCATGTAATTCATTTGCATTTATACCGACCATAAATTGGATTAACTTGGCGCCACAAAATTAGATCAAATAAACTCTTCCATGAAACGATTGATCGGAGTCTTTGCCCTCATTACCTTGGCTATGGTTTTCGCCTTACAAAATGCCGAGCCCGTACCAGTGCGGTTTTTGTTTTGGAGTGCCGAAGGCACAAGCCTTGCCCTGGTTTTGTTGCTCACCTTCGTGTTTGGCATGGTCACAGGTTGCCTTTTCATGGTATTTTCGGCATGGCGAAAGAAAAATACTGATTCTGTAAACGGGCGCAAGATCACGGATCGAAACCAAAGCGCTGTATGATTGTTCACCTCACGAAATAAAACATCTTTATGAATACCGTACCAGTGAATGTTTATGCCGAATCGACTCCTAACCCAGAGGCCTTGAAGTTTGTCTCCAGTAGAATGTTACTTTTTGAAGGCTCAGTCGAATATAGTAGTCCTTCTGAAGCGGATGACTGCCCCTTGGCAAAGGGGCTTTTCCAATTTTCGGGTGTAAAATCCGTGTTCATCACTTCAAACTTCATCACCATCACCAAAGAAGGAGAGATTGATTGGTATGAAATCACCAATATCATCAGGGAATACATTCGATCTTTTCTGATGTCGGGAGACAGAGTCTTTCTTTCCAATCCATTGGAAAATTCAGCAATTGAAAAATCAAAGTCTGAATCATTGGAAAGACCAGAAACTCCAGCCGAGCCATCCGAATTGGAAGCCAGGATCGAGGAAATATTGGAAGAATTTGTGAAGCCCGCTGTTGAGCAGGATGGTGGTGAAATCAAGCTTCGATCTTACCACGAAGGTATCGTCACCGTTTCATTAAGAGGTTCCTGCAGCGGCTGTCCATCATCTACCATTACATTGAAGTCGGGAATAGAAAACCTTCTAAAAAGCATGATTCCGGAGGTAAGAGAGGTAGTTGCCCACTCCGACTGAGCCCTGCGGAAGGGTTTGCTTATATTTGCCTGACATTTCATACCACTCGAAATGAGACTTCGCCTCCTTTTTTGCCTGCTAATCCCTATTTTGACCTGCCATGTGTCTATCGCCCAGAAGCAATGGACTTTGCAGGAATGCATAGAGCATGCGCGGTCCAATAATATTGCCGTGAGACAAGCGGAGATCTCCTCCGAAATATCATTGGTAAATCGTAATCAAAGCATGACTTCCATGCTTCCCTCCTTAAACGCCTCAGGTTCCCATCAAAGGTCTTTGGGCAGAACCGTTGATCCTTTTACCAACACCCCAACAGAGAACGAAACTCGAACCACCAACTTTTCCGTCAACTCAAACTTTTTACTCTTCAACGGACTTCGCCTCCAACACCAATTGGCACAAAGCAAGTACGAATATCTTCAAAGCCGTGAAAATCTAAACAAAATCAGGAATGATATTTCGTTGAATGTGGCGGCGGCTTACCTGCAGGTTTTATTTGCCTCCGAATCGCAAAAAACAGCAAGCGATCGTGTTGAGGCAGCTTTGGAAACCAGGAACCGAACCCAGAAAATGGTTGAAACAGGGTTAATGGCTCAAGGAACCTTGCTTGATGCGGATGCAGCATTGGCTTCTGAAGAGCTTGCCAAAGTAAATGCCGATAATACTCTCCAGAGCGCATATATCAGCCTTACTCAATTATTGGAAATAGATTCTTTAAACGGGTTCAGCATTGCACAGCAGCAGGTAGATCTTCCAACCCTAAATACAGCGCTTTTAAGCCCTGATGAAATTACACGGGTGGCCATGGCATCGTTGCCCGAAGTAAAAGCCTCTGCCATGGGCATCGAAGGTGCGCGCAAAGGTGTTTCTTCAGCCCGAAGCTCTCTTACCCCGACCGTTAGTATTTTCAGCTCCATAGGATCCTTCTACAACGAGGGTGGTTTTTCCTCCTTGCTCGGCGAAATTCCATTCAATGAACAGGTAGAGAACAATCAAAGCAAAAATATCGGACTCAGTTTATCCATTCCGATCTTCAACGGTTGGTCGGCTAGGTCAAACATTGCCCGATCCAAATTGAATTTGGAAAACGCCATGTTGCAAGACGAAAACACGAAGAAACAGGTTTACAAAAGCGTGGTGCAGGCGCATTCTGATGCAACCGCGGCCATCAACCGTTTCAACGCCGCACAAAAAGCTTTTTCTTCGGCTAAGGAATCTTATGGCTATGCAGAGAAAAAATATGAGGTTGGACTTATCAGCTTCCTTGATTTCATCAATATCCGTAATAACCGCTCCAGAGCGGAATCTGAGGTGTTACAGGCAAAATACGACCTAGTATTTAGGCTTAAGGTTATCGATTTCTATTTGGGCAAACCACTTGTATTCTGAGCAATAAAATGATATCGAAAAAAACTAAAAAAATCGTGATTTACGGCTCCATTGCCGTGGTCGTATTGTTGGTAGTGGCTCGTATGGCAGGATGGATTGGCAGCAAGGAACAAATCCGAGTCAATACATCTGCCGTTACCAGGGAAACCATCACGGAAACGGTAACCGCTAGTGGAAAGGTGCAACCTGAAACAGAAGTCAAAATCGCTTCCGATGTATCAGGAGAAGTGGTGGAGCTTCTGGTCAAAGAAGGCGATTTGGTAAAAAAGGGCGATTTGCTTGCGAAAATCAATCCGGAGATTTATATATCCGCTTTCGACCGGGTTGCAGCCTCTGTTAACACATCCAAGGCAAATCTTGAAAATGCACGATCGCGTTTCAAGCAGGCCGAATCACAATTTCAGAAGGCCGAATTGAATTTCAACCGCAATAAAAAGTTATATGACGACAAGGTCATATCCGATTCTGAATTTGAGACCATCAAATCGGCTTACGAAGTGGCGAAAGCTGAAGTAGATGCCGCCAAACAGAGCATAGCAGCTGCCGATTTCGGCGTTAAGAGCGCGGAAGCATCCCTGGCGGAGTCGAAGGAAAATCTGAACAAAACATCCATTTTCGCACCTGTAGATGGAACCATCTCAAAGCTAAGTGTAGAGCGCGGTGAACGAGTGGTTGGAACCGAGATGATGGCAGGCACAGAGGTGCTACGGTTGGCCAACCTCAACGAGATGGAGGTTAGCGTAGATGTCAGCGAAAGCGACATCATTCGAGTGAACCTTGGAGATACCGCCAAAATAGAAATAGATGCATACATGAATCGTGTTTTCACTGGAGTAGTTAGTGCTATTGCCAATTCAGCCAACAACGCTGCTGTAACTGTAAGCACCGATCAGGTAACGAACTTCACAGTGAAAGTGCGAATAAACCGGGATTCCTACATTGATTTGATTCCTGCTGACAAGCCCTCTTATTCTCCATTCCGACCAGGTATGTCGGCCACGGTAGAAATCCAAACCCGAAGGGTCTCCGATGCCATTTCAGTACCGATACAAGCAGTTACAACTCGGGACACAACACACTCCTCGTCATCCAAGGAGATCAAACCAGGGAACACCAACTCAGGTAAAACGGCGGCTGGACTTGGATCCAAGGAAACCATTCAGGAGTGTGTATTTGTTTACACGGATGAGGGCGTTGTCAAGTTGAGGAAAGTAAAAACAGGTATCCAAGACAATATGTTCATTCAAATCATCGATGGACTCAAAGAAGGAGAGAAAGTGGTAACGGCTCCATACAATGTAGTGTCGCGAACCTTGAAAGACGGCGAAAAGGTTACTGAGGTTTCCAAAGAGGAATTGTTCAATAAAAAATAGTCTGCGATTTGTCGTTGGTTCTGCAGATTGAAACCGCTACGGATATCTGCTCCGTTTCCATTGCCAAGGAGGGCAAAACGGTTTTATGTCTTCAAGATGATAGCTTGCGCAACCACGCCAAGGGTTTGATGCCTTTGATGGATCGCCTTTTCAACGAATCAGGAATCCCAATGAGTCAATTGGATGCCATTGCTGTGAGCAAAGGACCTGGTTCTTTTACCGGATTGAGAATTGGAGTTGCAAGTGCAAAAGGGCTGTGTTATGCCCTTGACAAACCACTAATAGGCATTCAAACATTGGATTCAATGGCCCGTTATTTCGCCATGACGATTCGCGTGGAAAATGCACTCTATTGTCCCATGATTGACGCACGGCGAAAGGAAGTATACACCGCCATTTTTTCATCTGAACTCATGAATGTTGAGCCCACACAAGCTCTGATTTTGGATTCCGTCAGTTTCGAGGAAAGGCTAAATAATGATCGAATGGTCTTTTTTGGATGTGGTGCTGCCAAATTCGAACAAATGGCAAAAAACAATATTAACGCCTTGTTTTACAAAGAGTTCAATCCGTCAGCAGAGGGCATGAACGAACTAGCTCTAAAAAGCTTACATATGGGTGAGTTTGAAAATCTGGCCCATTTTGAACCATTCTATCTTAAGGATTTTTACAGCCCGAATAGGGTCATATAGTATTGATTATCAATTATTTTTAATTGAGACGGTTCGTTTTTACGATAGGAGGGGCAAAAGTTCGCCCCACATGAAGGACCATTTCCCTCTGAAAATCATCTTTTTTAACAACAAATTCCATTGATTTCCGTACAGAGGTTACTTAACTTTGGTAGTTACCATTTTCTGAAACTTCTGCAGATGAAAAAAAACATACTCAACCTACTGTTACTAGTCCTAGTCAGCAATGGTTCTTTTGCCCAGTTGACTCTCTCCCCAGCCACACCTGCACAGTTGGTGGCCAATTTATTGGGGCCTGGAGTTACCGCTACCAATATCACATGGACCGGATCTCCTGCTGCAAGAGCGACTTTCACTTGTAGTGGCAGTTGTAGTTTAGGGTTTCCTGCAGGTGTCATGTTATCGACCGGAAATGCCTCAGGTCAAACTTCGCCTGCAAGTTACTTCGCAAGCACAAGCCACAACCTTCCAGGAGATCCGCAGCTCGCTCCACTTGCCCCCGGAGGACTTGCCACCAATGACGCAGCAATTTTGGAGTTTGATTTTAGCGTAGCTTCCGACTCGGTAAAATTCGAATTCATTTTTGGTTCTGAAGAGTACAATGACTATGTCGGCACCAACTTCAACGATGTCTTTGCATTTTTCATCTCGGGTCCAGGAATAACCGGCTCACAAAACATGGCCGTTATTCCAACCACAACTACTGGTAGCAACATCGTATCCATTAACAATGTTAATAATGGCAACTCGTTTGGTCCTGCAGGAGGCCCCTGCACCAATTGCCAATATTATGTTGACAATGTGAATGGAGCCAACTTTTTCCTGGATGGACACACTGTGGGACTTATGGCGAAAGCTCGGGTAAGACCTTGCGAAACATATCACATGAAAATTGCCATCGCCGATGTAGCCGATTGGATTTTTGACTCAGCAGTGTTTTTAAAAGCGCAAAGTTTTAGCTCACTAGGACAAATTTCTATCAGTGCCAATGGGGTTGGCTATAACAGTAATGCAACTGTATACGCTTGCCAAGGGGATAGTGTGTTGCTATCGCTCAGCCCTGCCAATAATTACAATTGGAATACTGGAGCCAACACACAATCCATTTGGGTTCAACAGCCCGCCAACTCCAACAGTGCCAGTTTTTCGGCGTTTACCTTCATGCCCCCACAATGTTTTGCTTTTACCACAAACATCAATGTGGTTTGGAATGCACCTACGGCTACCATCACCCCTTCGGGATCCTTGAGTTTATGTCCTGGAGGCAATGTCACCTTAACCGCCAACCAAGGACAATCCTATCAATGGAGTAATGGCGCAACATCACAAAGCATTACAGTAAATGCAGCAGGGACTTATACTGTTACTGTGAGTAACGGACCCAATTGCTCGGCTGTTTCAACCCCGGTGAATGTCACCGTAGGAGGAGCAAGTGCTTCCATCAACGGCGTACTAAGTATTTGCAATGGAGCTAACACCACGCTTACGGCAACACCTGGCACTTCCTACCTATGGAGCAACGGAGCAACTACCCAAAGCATCAATGTAACCAATGCTGGCAATTACACGGTTACCGTAACCGCCAATGGCGGTTGTACTGCCAGTGCAACAGCCAATGTGTCAATCAATCCTTCTCCAGCCCCCGGAATCACAGGCACATTTTCGGTTTGTCAAGGCAACTCGGCAACCTTAAACGCCACACCGGGTTTCAGCAACTACCTTTGGAGTAACGGTGCCACGACTCCATCCATCAGTCCAACTTTAGCCGGATCTTATACGGTTACTGTTACAGGAGCAGGCGGGTGTACTGCTAGTATTGCCCAAGCGGTAATTGTTAATCCAAATCCCGTACCGGCAATCACTGGAACTTTTTCTGTGTGCAGTGGCTCATCCGCTACACTCAATGCCCCAGCTGGAATGAGTTCGTATTCGTGGAGCAATGGCGCAGCAACATCCTCCATCAACCCTTCCACCGCAGGAACATACACGGTAACCGTAACGACAGCAAATGGATGTACAGGCTCTGCTTCGCAAGCAGTTGCCATTACTTCTAATCCCACCCCCACAATCGCGGGTAATTTCACGGTTTGTCAAGGAACAAACGCCACATTAACTGCTTCCGCAGGATTTGCCTCCTACCAATGGAACACTGGCGCTTCAACCGCATCAATCAGCCCATCTACCAGTGGCTTTTACACCGTTACCGTAACTGTTGCAGGCGGATGTACGGGCACCACCACGCAGCAAGTTACTGTAAACCCCAACCCAACACCATCCATCTCCGGAGTGTTTAACGCCTGTCAAGGATCCACTGCTACGCTAACTGCAAATGCCGGTTATGCATCTTATTCCTGGAGCAGCGGTACTGCTTCTGCATCCATCAGCCCAAATACCGCCGGAACTTACACAGTTACAGTTGTCGATGCCAACGGCTGTGTTGGAAATACATCCCAACAGGTAAACATTTTTGCTAACCCTGCCCCCGCCATCACCGGAACATTTTCAGCATGTACAGGATCCGCTGCTGCTCTAAATGCAACCCCGGGACTCTCCTCATACCAATGGAGCAGTGGTTCAACAGCCTCTACCATTAACCCAACAGCAACTGGAACCTACACTGTAACCGTGACAAACAGCAATGGTTGCACGGGAGTCACATCACAAGCAGTGATAATACATACAAACCCAACTCCTGTTATCACAGGCACATTCTCCGTTTGCTCTGGCAACCAAGCTACCCTCAATGCGCCTGCGGGAATGTCTTCATATGCTTGGAGCAACGGTACAACCACAGCATCCATCAATCCCACTGTAGCGGGAAATTATACAGTTACCGTAACTGATGGAAATGGTTGCGTAGGTTCCACCTCGCAGGCTGTGGCCATCAATACAAACCCTTCGCCCATCATTACCGGAAACTTTGTAGCATGCCAAGGTGCTGCAACAACCCTCAACGCACCAGCGGGCTTCACTTATTCTTGGAGTAATGGTGCAACCTCGGCTACCATCAACCCAAGTGTTGCGGGTATTTACACCGTGACGGTGACCGATGCCAATGGTTGCTCCGGTTTCACATCTCAGGCTGTAACCATCAACCCCCTCCCTGCCCCTGCAATCACTGGCACATTCAATGTTTGCCAAGGATCAAGCGCCACATTGAATGCTACACCAGGTCTGACATCCTACCTGTGGAGCAATGGGGCAACAACAGCCACCATCAATCCAACCTCCAACGGAACCTACTCCGTTACGGTGACCAACAGCAATGGATGCACTGCCAGCATCTCACAGGCTGTTACCATCTACAACAACCCAACTCCTGTTATCACAGGGATATTCTCCGTTTGCTCCGGTAACCAGGCCACCCTCAATGCGCCTGCGGGAATGTCTTCGTATGTCTGGAGCAACGGTACAACCACAGCATCCATCAATCCCACTGTAGCGGGAAATTATACAGTTACCGTAACTGATGGAAATGGTTGCGTAGGTTCCACCTCGCAGGCTGTGGCCATCAATACAAACCCTTCGCCCATCATTACCGGAAACTTTGTAGCATGCCAAGGTGCTGCAACAACCCTCAATGCACCAGCGGGCTTCACTTATTCTTGGAGTAATGGTGCAACCTCGGCTACCATCAACCCAAGTGTTGCGGGTATTTACACCGTGACGGTGACCGATGCCAATGGTTGCTCC